>SDBV01001034.1_pt1 | contig 41049 bp, 31 predicted proteins | sample 2277081 | NCBI WGS metagenome assembly SDBV01 (sample SAMN10402039, study PRJNA504765) | marine sediment metagenome | isolation source: marine sediment core GS10_PC15, 223 cmbsf | place: Arctic Ocean: Southern Knipovich Ridge | collected 2010
TGGAAAAATCATCATATATCCCAGGCGCCGGATTTATTACTTTTTTATTAGGAAGCGAAACAGGATACTGTTCTCTTAAAACCAAAGCTGTACGGAACTCTGTATCTTCGGATATTTTTAATAATTCCGATTACCTTATTCTCTCCGCAAACGGAAACTGCAGATTAAACAGTACTATTAAAAAATTATCTTTTAATAAGCCGTTAACAGCTTTTTCACCTTTATACGGAAGCATGATGACAGGTACAGGATTTGATATTGCAATTGCCGCACTTTCAGTAAAAAACAGAAGGTTGCTGCCCTCTCCTTCTACGGAAACAGATTTTACGGACAACTTTAATATTATTGCAAAAGAAGTTATATTAGATGAAAATAATACAATCGGCTGCATAGAAACAGGAGAAATAGATGAATATAATTACTATGAAATATCATCTTAAACAACTATTTGTTTTATTATTAATAATCTGCTCATTTACCGCTTTCACGGACAACAGGTTATCGGAATCCGAAGCAGATACTATTTTAAATGATATTTCTGAGACACTGGATACCGTTTCTACTCTGCAGGCAGATTTCCGTCAGGAGCGTACACTATGGGTGTTTGATGATACCCTGGTTACAGAGGGAATATGTTATTTTGAAGACCCGGACAGGCTCAGATGGGAAATCAACGAACCGTTTAATACCGTTCTAATTTATAATGAAGGTGATATTGCCAAATTTGAAAAGAGTAATGGCGATCTAGTCAAATATAACCTTGGTACAGAAGAAATAATGAGGATAATTTTAAGTGAAATTATCTATTGGATGAAAGGCGATTTCGAACAGGCAAAAGAACTTTATGACCTGAGTGTAATAGACAATTCTAATTATATAATTGAACTTGTTCCCAAATCTGATCAGATGAAGAATATTATCTTAAAAATCGAGCTTGAAATAAGCAGAAGCACAAAGCACATTTTAAGTGTATCAATTTTTGAAACTCATAATGATACTATAAAGATTAAGTTTACGAATGAAGTTAATAATATCAGATTTAATGAAAATCTTTTTAACACAGAAAGCCCATCTTATTAATTATGAATAAAATTGCCCTGATAATAACAATTTTAATTTTAATAATTCTTGGCTCTTGTTCCACAAATATCAATTCTCTATTAAAGGAAGCTGTTAACATTGATGATTATAAAACAGAACAAAGTCTTACAGAAAAACTTACAGAACGTAAATATACAAATATCAGGATTACTCAGAAAATAGTTTTAACTATGAAGAACAAACAATATGACTTTATTACTTACACGGCGCTGGCTTTATCAAATAAATTTAGAATTATATTTTTAACTGATATGGGTAATACAGTTTTAGAATTTATTTATTTAAATGACAACCTCAATGTTATTTCAAATTTAGCAGAAATACCGGAAGAGCTGATTTTAAATGGATTCTGCAAAGACATTCAACACATCTATGGTTCGGTACTTACCGGCTGGGACACAGAGCTGTACATGCAGGAAAATGAATATTTATTATACAATACCGGTGAAGAAAACAGAGAAATATTTTATTTTAATGAAGATGGATATATTTATAAAAGTTTATATTCAACCGGTAAAAGGATTATAAGTAATGTTTTTTATAGTAATTTTATTGATAATATACCGCAGAATATATATGTAGAAAATATTAAATATGACTATACTATAGAAATAAAATTGCTTGATATTAAACTGCTTCCGGATGCAGATAAAGTTTTTACTATTCCTTGAAAGTAATATTTTTAAAATTTGGACATAGATTTCGCTGATTTTTGCTTAATCTAATTCATATTTTTTATACTTTAAAAGATATGATTATAACTTCAATTGTATTTACACGGATTATTATATTTTAAAATACAAATAATATTTTCTTACAAAGTAATAATGCAGCTTTAACAATATTAGATAGAATGGATATAATTGTATTTTCATCCATGCAATCTAATCTCGGAAAAAGTGTCTCCTCAAAAAGAACAAGTATTTTTTAATTCTAACAATTATAAAATAGCATCCCTACAATTTATTTAATTCCCAAAACGTTGCTTTTTTGGTATACTTTTAACTAATGACAGATTTTCTAACCTCAATTACCGAGAAAAAAAAACTTATAGATAGTTATTTAAAGCAAAGTTTTAATTCTTTAAATAATTCTATTTTAAAAGAATCCGCGGATTACAGTACAAACAGCGAAAGCAAACGTTTAAGGGCTGTACTTATACTTTCTGTTATAGAAAGTGCCGGTTTAGACTGGAAAAAGTATATTAACCTTGCATCCTCTATTGAGTTTCTTCAAACAGCAACACTTATTCATGACGACCTCCCCTGCATGGATAACGGTGATATGAGAAGAGGAAAAGCAGCCAATCATAGAAAATTTAATGAAAGTATTGCTGTTCTAACCGGCGACTTCTTATTTTCATATACGTTTTATAATATTTTAACTGAATCTAAGAAACTAAAACTACCGGACAGTATAATAGTAAAAATAAATACTGTTATATTTGATGCACTAAAAAGAATTATAAACGGACAGGCCGAAGAACTAAATTATAAGGGCAATCAAATAACCGAGAGTAAAATAATTGAAATAGCAAAAGATAAAACTGCAAGCTTTATAGTAGCCTGTTTGAAAACCGGAGGGATAATTTCAGAAATGGATAATTCAGAGCTAAACCTTCTTTCTGATTTTGGAATTAATTTTGGAATTGCTTTTCAGATTGCGGATGATATTATTGATATTATAGGCTCAAAAAAAAAGGAAGGAAAAAAATCAGGAACAGACGCAAACAATAATATCTGTACATTACCTTATAAAATAGGAATAGATAAATCTCTGGCAGTTTTAAAAGAAAAAATCACTTTTGCTTTAAACGCTTTAAATCAATTAAGAATTAATAAAGATATTTTAAACGACCTTCTGATTTTTGCAACAGAAGGCCGCCTTAGAAAATATAATATCAATATTTAAATAAAAAATGCATTTCCCATAAAAAAGTAAACACTCGGCACTACTGCACAGAACACAGCAGTTGTAACAATAATTCCCATAATATTAATCATCATAAATCCGGCTGGTTTTTCATATGCATTTCTGTTTGAAAGCATAATAAGAGCACTCATTAAAGGAAAAACAGAAGCATATACTGCATATTCCAAACTTAACATATTAAGCAAAACAAATGTAAAAAATATGGCTATACAGATAATTTGCAATATAATTGACATTATCAGTACTTTTGCGGGGCCTATAAGAACAGAGATGGATTTTTTCCCAATTGTTTTGTCTGCTTCTGTGTCTGGTATTTGAGTTATACTTAATACTATAAAAACAGATATCGAAATTGGCACTGCGAGTAAATAAAACTTATAATTTGTAATAACAGTGTTAAATACTGCTTTATCCACCTGTAATATTAGTCCGCCTATAACCAGCGGTATTCCATAGGCAATTAAAGCTGCTATTTCACCCAAACCTTTGTGAGAAAACTTAAACGGCGGCAAACTGTAACCTACACCGAACATTAAACACACTAAAGTGCATAATAATATTAACCAGTGATAATCATAAACAAACACTAAAACACCTGCCAGAGCAACAGCACCCAGCGCAGTAAAAATACTTCCCACTGCAAGCGCTTGTTTTGATATTTTATTTTTTATTATAAGACCTGTACCGCCGTTAAACAATGTACGGTTTTTATTTACTTTGTCTGCAGCTATATCCGCAACTTCATTAGAAAAGGAAGTAGTAATATGCCCTAACATCGTTAATGTTGCAGCTAAAATAAACCCGGGCCACGAAAACACTTTTGTAATAGAAAATCCGATTGATGCTCCGAGTATAACCGAAACTATTGCTAAAGAGCTTAAATGAAGACGCATAGCTTTAATAACAGTAAAGGTTTTATTCTTGAATCTTGTTAAAAGCCCGTCTTTCTTTAAGAAACCGGATGTAACTTTTTTAACTTTCTCTATCCATTTTTTTCTTAAGTTTAATGTAGAAGTAAGAACAGACCCGAAGATTTTATATTTTGACTGCTTTATACCGCTGAACTTTAATATGCCATTAATTACAGATTTAAAACCTGCCGTTGTTCCTGATAAATGAGCAATAGGTTTTGGAGTATCTAAAGTACCTATCAGAATTGCTCTTTTATTTTCGAATAATCCAACCGGCATCCCGGCCTGATTATATTCAAATGAAAAACCATCTGTAAAAACTTTATCAAAAAAACCTTTTAACATTGCATTAATATTTGCCCACCATAGCGGAGTAATAATGATAATTCTATCTGCCCAGGCTATATTTTCCTGATATTTTTTTGTAATACTGTCTTTATTTTTTCCTTCCCTATCTCTTAACACCGGGTCAAATCCATCTTTGTAGAGATTACAGATCTTTAACTCATCCTTATTCTTTTTAACAACTTCCTCTACTGCTTTCATAAAAGCATGATTTAAACTCTCTTCTTCAGGGTGAGAATATAAAATCAAAACCTTGTTTTTCATTTATTGCTCCTTTTTAAAATAATTTTACACTGCCTTTAAGCATACAGCTTCGTGTTTTTAATGATAATTTAAAACAGAATAGTATAATCTATAGCACCTCCTATTACAGTGCCTGTATCTCTTTTAGATGAGAATAAAGGTATATAGAATCCCTTTAAAGTCAGCATCTGGGTTCTTGTATCTCCAAAACCAAATCCTATGTTTCCTGTAATCATTGGGCCGATTGCAAAGAAAGATTCTCCTCTGTTGTCTTTGTCAGACTCAAAATCCGGGCCATAATGAAAACTTAATCCTATGCCGCCGGAGCCAATAAACTCGAGCCTGTCATTTATTGACCTTTTAAAAATAAAATCCACTTCCGGTTCGAATTGAAGCATTCTAAAAGCAGCTGCAAAAAGTATAGGCCTCATAACAGGCAGTTTTATGGCAATATTAAAATCTTCTCTAACAAGAAAAGTAAAATTAAGGAAGACGTCTGCAATGGGTCCGCCTTTTATTCCTGCAGGTGATGCAACACACATGCGGAGGTTGTCATATCTTCCGCCTGCAATTACAGTAATACCGAAAGCAAAACTGTCTTCATCCGCAAAAGCTGTTAAACTTAATAAAATCAATAATAAAACTATGATTTTTTTCATATCATGTCTCCTTACATATTAAAATATTCAAAATGAATAGAGCGTTTTTTTATTCCTGCCATTTTTAAGTTTTTGATTGTTTCTTTCATCATTGAATATGGAGCACAGATAAAATAGTCTGTATTTCTATTAATCCCAATCTGATTTAATTTCTCCATATTTAATCTCCCGGAAATGCCATTCCAGTTTTCATCTTTTGAAACTATTGGTATGAATTTAAAATTATCAATTTTCTGTTCATATCCGGTAATTTCATCTTTATTTATAAGATCGCTAATTTTACTAACCTGCCATATTAACTTTATGTTTTTAAAAATTATATGTCTTTTAATTATATCCCGAAGCATAGATAAAAATGGAGTAATGCCTATTCCTCCCGCTATAAAACATAGTTCCTTATCTTTTTTTACTCTTGTATATGAGAATACTCCATAAGGGCCATCGACTGCTACTTTATCGCCTACTTTTACAGTATCTATATTCCCGGTCCAGTCGCCTGTTTTCTTGATTGTTATCGATACTTCCCCACCTGCAGGCTTTGAGAAAGAAAACGGATGTTCCTCCCTGCCCGGATTTCCATTTAAAAATTTAAAATATGCAAATTGTCCCGGTTTATATTTGAATTTTGATTCAGGAGGTACTCTCATATTCAATGTAATCACATTTTCATTTTCTTTTTTATTTTCCGTAACAGTAAAATACCGCTTTTTAAGTATGATTGGTTTTATCAATTTATTTTTAATATATAGACTAATCACAATCCCAAGCCAACAAAGTATAAAATATATTCTTACATTATTTTCCTGCGTTGATGATGCTAAAATTATATGAACAGTCATGATAATTACAGCTATAAATGTCAGATTATGAAAAAATCTTAAGCTCTGATACTGAAGGCCTGTCTTTTTTAATATAAAGGTACTTAACCTTTTAAACATATTCACAGGCTCTGTATATGTTTTTACCATTAATAGAACGGTAATTAAAATGACAAGAAAGAATATAGATAAGGCGGTTATACCCATATAAATTTGTATGTTAAAATCAAAGAAAAGTTGTAACTTAAGAATAAAATGAAATATAATCAGTAACTCAGCTGCAATTGTGATTGTGCCGTGAAATTTAAGTATTTTATCCAGGCCGAATACTCTGTCCAGTATCTTTAATCTGGCAGAAAGTATAAATTGATTAAATAGAAAACTTGCTGCAATAAGGCCGCATATCATAGCAAGAGACCAGGAATCTGTAATTGCATACCAGTTTCCGCTAAAATACAAATAAATTAATATCAAAGGACATAAAAAATAAAATACTAATAAAATAATTTTCTTAAATTTTAAAATCATAATATTCACCTAAGAAGAGCATTAATTTTATTTACTAGCTTATCTGCAAATTCTTCATACACTTCTGGCTGCGAGATTGAAACTGATGTAATAGAATCCACATTCACATCCGGAGTCCATTCTGTTACATGTGTTGTTAAAAGAATTATATTGTCATCATAAGCAGATACGGAATTAAGCCATTCGCTTATCCATGGCCTAACAATTGCCCTTTGGCCTGAATTTATTATAAGTACCGCACCATAATCTCTTGGGTCGATATCCACTAGTTCTCCATGCATATGGGATATAACATTGATATATGTATTGCCATCATTAATTTTTTCGAGCAGTACCCTTAATAAACTATCTTTAAAGTTTGTAGATTCTGTTGCAATAAGTATTTTTCGGTCCAGATTAAGTGTTCCTATCTCCTGTGTGTCTACTTTACCTTCTGCAAACAAATTAAAGCAGAAAATAAAGATAATAATAATAACTATTACTTTTCTCATATAAAATCTCCTAAATCCGTTTTTGATTGACATTCCAAAAATAATTAATTAAATTTAAATTAAAACATTTTACTTAAAATAATAAATTTATTAAAGGATTATTTTAAATATTTTTAGAAAAATATATTATGATAAAATTGAAACATGGAGATAATTGTCCTGATTTTTCACTTAAAGATCAGAACAGTAACGAAATAAGTTTAAAAGATTATTCAGGCAGCAAGCTTCTTATTTATTTTTATCCCAGGGCCAATACACCTGGCTGTACAGAGCAGTCATGCCAGGTAAGGAATTCTAAGGAGGATTTTTCAAAAATTGGAGTTAAAGTTGTCGGTATAAGTCCGGATAATCCTTCCAGACAGAAGAAATTTGAATCAAACTACAACCTTAATTTTCCCTTGCTATGTGATACAGAACATAAAGCCGCAGAAGCGTTTGGCGTATGGCAGGAAAAGAAGATGTTTGGCAAAACGTACATGGGTATCGTAAGGTCATCATTTTTAATAGATGAAAATGCTAAGATTATAGAAGCGTGGTATAAAGTTAAACCGGAAGAAACAGTTCCAAAAGCTCTGGCGGCCATGAATGCTCTTTAAAATGCCTGTGACATAATCTGAACATCGATAATCCTTCCCGGGCAGTTTTCCTCTACAAATTTTAAAATACTATTCATAACCTTTTCACCGTGTATTTTGGAATTTGTAACATATGCAGCACCAATCTGAGTAAAATGAAATGATTCCTGAAGGTCTACTTCGGCGACAGATACTTTATATTTATTTGAGATTCGGTCTTTTAAGGACTTCACCACGTTCCTTTTATCTTTTTTTGATTCTACATAATCTATTTCTATAATTAACTGTATCATCGAAACTATCATATCAATTTTCTTTCTCTTAGTATTTTTTTTATATCTATGTCAGCTTGCTTTAATAGATATTGGAAATGCATAAAACATAAAATTAAAAGAGGGATAACAAGATATTTTAAATATACATTGCCTATTATTTTATTCGTTCCTGTAAATAATAAAAAGTTAAAAGTTCCATGATAGATAGCAGCCATAAATAGTCCGGATATCAGGAGTCTTTTCTTATCCGGTTTTCTTACTTTTGTAATATAATATCCGGCAATTCCAGACCATAGTATATGTCCTGGAATTGCTGTAAAAGCCCTTAATAAGCCGGTATCTCCGGAAGAATAAAACAAGTTCTCAAAATACACAAAACCAAAGCTCATAATTATATACAATATAATTCCATCAGTTGCTTTTTTACTATTTTTATAAATTAAAAATAAAAACAAAAATAATTTTGATAATTCAGGAAATAAACCGTTATAAACAAATGATTTAATTATTACCAAAATCCATTGATTCCTTGTAATAAAAATTAAATTAAAAAGAACTGCAAGTGCAACTGTAGTAACAATACATGCAAAACCTGCTATAAAACTCGTGACAAATTGTGTCTTTTTTTCTATTGCATATTTCGTATACAATAACTTAAAAAGAAGGATAGATGGAATAATGGCAAAAAGAAAGCTAATAAAAATTATCATTTTTTATATATTTTATATCATAATTGAAGCTAATTAATCTATAATATCTATAATTAAATTTAGAAGTACTATTATTATGAAAGCTAAAACAACAAATCATAAACCGGATAAACACTGGAAGACCATACTCTATAATATTATTTTCAAAGCAGATACCAAATCCGGCAAAACATTTGATATAATACTTTTAATACTAATAGCTTTAAGTGTAATAGTTGTCCTTTTAAATAGTGTAGAATCTATAAATATTAAATATGGAAAAATATTATTTTATCTTGAATGGTTGTTTACTTTTCTTTTTACAATAGAGTTTTTTCTACGGATATCATGCGTAAAAAAGATTTATAAATATATATTCAGTTTCTTCGGAATTATAGATTTACTAGCTGTTTTTCCTAATTACATTGGCTTTTTTGTCTCCGGTATTACATCATTAATAGTTTTTCGTGTATTCCGGCTTTTAAGGATATTTATAATATTTAAACTGGGAAGGTATATCGGTCAGGCAAATTATCTTCTTAATGCATTAAAAAAAGGATTTCGAAAAATAGTTGTTTTCCTTGGTACTGTTCTAACAATAATAATAATTATGGGCGCACTAATGTATTTAATAGAAGGTGAAGATCCGGAAAGCGGCTTCGACAGTATTCCAAAATCGATGTACTGGGCAATAGTAACTCTTACAACTGTAGGTTATGGCGATATATCTCCTCAAACAATACTTGGCCAGACAATTTCCGCGGTTATAATGCTTTTGGGATATGGGATAATTGCAGTTCCAACCGGTATTTTATCAGCAGAAATTACGATAGGCTACAATAAACGGAACCTTTGCCCTGAATGTAAAAAAAATACAAACTTAGATAATTCTAATTTTTGCAGTAACTGTGGATTTAAATTTAAGGTTATAAAATGAAGAACCCCGGAGCAGAGCTCTGAGGTATTCCGGCTACCAGAATAAAGAATTAATTATTACCCGAGTATATCTTTTAAATCATCCATTTTGAGGTCCAGGTTTGCGGTATCTTCGTCTTCCACATTTCTGTCCTTTAACGGCAGAAATATTTCGTTATACACTTTTGCAAGCTGAAAAATATCATCATTCTTATAATATTTTGGCAGTTTTACTTCGAGATTGTAAGTCTTTTCATCCATTCCGCGTTTCATAACATTTATAGGGTCTGTTACGGTCATAGCAAAATGGGCACTGTATACGAACATATAGGAGATAACAACTAGCATTACCAGGCTGAAAAAGAAAACATTATTCCATGACTGGTTTAATTCTATTCGTGCATTCTCTTCCCGCACATCAAACAGAACTTCCATATCTTTTTTTACTATTAAATAATGTTTATAATCACCCTCATTAATATTATCAATTATAAATTCTCTGTCATATCTTCTAAACAAAATTTCACTGTTCTGTTTAATCTGAAGTATAGACTTTTGTATTTCTGCAAGATTGCTAATATATGCAGGAGTTATTTCGGTTTTTATTTCCAGGAGGCGGACTATTTCCGCTCTATTTCTTTCATACTCTAAATCAGGCTTCATTGAATCTATATTTGACTGCAGAATTGAATATCCGAAAATTGAAAATACTATTACTGTAACACTTATTGTAATTATCTTAGCAACATGTCTCTGAGCCATTTTTGAATCTGCATATTTTATGTTTCTGAATATTTTTAATATTCTTAATATCCTTGCGATTCTTATTGCTTTTACGAGTTTAATAATATTATAAATACTGCCCAGACCAACAAGTACAGTTCCGCCATAAATATATGTAAGAAGCGGAGGTCCGGAAGATAATATTAAAAGAGGAATAGCAGCAAGAAAATCTATCCAACCTCTTTCATAGATAATATATTTTACTGCCTGCTTCTTAGCAAGAGCATTAGAAAATCTTATTAAGAACTCAATTGTAAATAAGAGGTCGAAAAAAAACGAGGTAAACAAAAGAATAGTCCTTGCATCCTTACTCCAGTCTAAGATGATTGCCAGATCTTCTACTAAAGTATGAATAATAACAAGTATTATTGCAAAAGTTACAACGCCTTCTAATATTTTTACCGTTTTTGTTTTCATGTTCTCTTACCAACCATTCTCTGCAGCAGTTTTATAAAGTTCATCGAGCATTTTAATGTCAAAACCGTAAAATTTATAATTTCTGCGTGCAATATTGAACCAGCTCTTATCCGGGGTATCTGCCCCCCTGTCTACCTTTGTAAAAGATTTATAATTCTGGCACCGGAATGCAAAAATGGAAGCAAGCCTTGATGTTGTTTCCATGTGGGGATAATCTATAAAGGAAATATTGCTGTTTACTCCACTTTTAAGTAAAGGTTCCGGTAGTATTTTCATTTTTTCTTTTATCTGTTCCAGCGATTTTTGCGCAAAAGAAAGGTGTACTACATTTGATACGTTAACCGTTCTATTCTGATTAAATGGAATTATATGAATTAAATTCTTTAATAATAAAGAAACTTTTACAAGGTTCTTTATTTCTGCCTTGCTCATTTTTAATTTCTGTACTTTTACAAGCTCAAAATATATATACTCTCTTCTATTAAATGCCTCGTCTATATACTGGTCTGTAATTTTTAATGAAACCGCTGTAAACGGTCCGGAAAAGGCCTGTCTTGCCTCCGGTTTCATTAAAAGCGATTTTTCAAATTCTAAGATATATTTCTGCGGATTATCTACAGGTAGATTTTGTTCTCTTAAAAATGCAATAAAATTATAATCAATTTCATCTAATATCTTTTCAAGTCCCGCAAATAAATCTTTATTTAAAATATCCATTAAAGAGTTATTAAGTATTTTAATTATACTTTCCCAGGTTTTACCGGGAAAAAAGACGGATGAAGATAAAGTAGGTAAAAGCTGTTTAAAATTAACTTTTAGAAATTGTAATATCTGAGTTTCTTTCTGTAGAGGATAAAGATCCTGCATGGCAGGATTTAAGAGCAGCCTGTTTACAAATTGAATCGCTTTTTGAGATTCTAATTCCATTTTATCCCCATTTATTCTATTCTCGGAAAATAACAGCATTTACATGAATGAGGTTTTACATAATAATAGCTGTATAATAAAGATATGGAGATTAAGTATTACTAATTATTTTTTCAAAATCTGTTATTTTATATCTCTTCTATTTTTATTAAATTCATATAATATTTATCCGCAGGAAACATTAGAAACAGATGAAACTATAGAGAACAATGAACTTCCTGATTTCCAAAAAATAGACGAAGAAGCATCGGAATCTATATTCGATTTTAAAATCGGAGACGCCCAGGTAGATTTTTTTATAACAGGTTCATGGGAAGCAAATTTTGTATTTGCATCCGGTTTTTTAATAAGGCCGGACTTTGGAACATCATTACTCGATGCTTTCCCCGGAGCAGAAACCGGCTTTCTTTTTGAGCAGATTCCGGACCTTACATTATCAATCTGGCTAATGAACAGGTTTTTTGTAGAATTTTCTGTTTTGGGAAGCTTTGAACAGAACTCATTTCTAATGGGATATCAGGGTGAAGAAGACGAATTTTTACACCATATTTATCTTGGAAACAGAGATATCAATATAGACCCTTATCCTTTTATAAGCATACCGGACCAGGGTGATTCGAGTCTTGGCATAGAAGCAGAATTGCTCTCCGGCGATTCAATTCATCAATTATTATTGAGGTTTGATAATAATGATGAAGGGAAAGTAACTTTTATAGGAAAAAATGAAGTTACAGAAGAAAGAATTCCGCTTAATGATTTTATTAAAGGGAGATTCTTTAAATTGCCGGATGAGGATGTGCAAAACCTTGTTGTATATATAGAAGATCCGGATGGAATATACACAGATTTAGATGATAGTTCAGACCGTAATGACGGTTTTCGATATAGAAAAGCTGGATTGGAAGATGCTACTCTAGATTCGGAAAGGGGCCTTGTATTATTAAAAGACGAACCTGCCGGAAAAGTATTTGTTTATTACACAAAAAGCGGTCTGCCTGTAGGCGATAATACTGGAATTTTAGGAGTCCTTGCATTGCCTACTATAAATGCAAACGGTTTTTTAGATCCCGACACAATAGTGAATTTTGACTGGGATACTACACTTGATTACTTGAATCCACCTAACACGATGGGCGATAGGCGCCGTGCTGAAATAAGTTCTAATGAATGCCTCTTATTATGGGAACCGGCTTCTTTTTCTCCTTTTGAAATACAAGCTTACTATTCACTGCCTGCGAATTCACCGGATGATATCTGGAGAATCCTTGTCAGCCTGGTTAATAAAGGTGATACGGATGGAATAGATACTCTGCCGGACATACGGTTTTTAATAAATACAGATGATGATTATTTTTCCGCTTATAAAACATTAAATCTTAGAGATGACCTTAACAATTTATATCCTTTTTTTAATATAGACGGAAATACAAATGACTGGATTTACGGGCCCTACAGTGAAACCATAGAAGGCAGGTATGATAAGGAGCTACTTGTAAGTATACTAAGCCCTGTATCCGGATATTATCTTGATTCGAATGTTCTTCCAGGTTCTGTGCAGGTATTTAGAAACGGTGCAGAAGAAACAAGATTTACAGTAGACTACAATACCGGTGAAGTTATTTTTCAAACTGAGATTCACCCGAATGACAGAATAGAAATTTATTATAAAAAATTTGGTTCTCTTTTAAATAATGGCGACCTGCTGTTTACCTGGGGCAATAAGGTTCCGTTAAATGATAATTTAAACCTTCAGATTGCTGCCGGTTTCAGATGGAACTTTCTCCCGGGAGCATATTCGGAAACTGCATACTCCAGAACCGGCGCACTTATAAGTTCTATCAATTTACAGGGAGAATATGAACACTTTAAGTTTAATATAGAAACTGCCATTTCCTATACCAATCCGGACACAACAGGAATCTTACGGCTTTCCGGAATGGAAAAGGAAGGCCTGGATGTTTTTTTAAGTGAGAATACTGCTTATCCTGCAAGCCCGCCAGAGGAGGATATAGACACTATTACTATGACAGCTTATAGCAGAGGCATACTCTACTACAAGGACTACAGGGAATATGATTTTTTTGGTTCATATACCTTAAACGGCCCGAATTGGAACCTGCCATCCGGACAGGATTATCCCTATGTAAACGGTTCTAAAATCGGCCCATACAATGTCAAGGAGGGTTCCGAAGAAGAAAATAATACAAGCCTTGTAATAGATTTTGAATTAACCGGTTCAAATAATTGGGTTGGCATACAGATACCTGTTTATCCCGGAGAAAATGTACTAGATCTGTCTGCATTGAAAGGCCTGCTCCTGTCATACAAGGCAATTGATGTAACAGGTCCAGGTGATTTTGATGTTCACATACAGATTGGTGAAATCGGCGAAGATCTCGATGAAGATTTTAATCTCGATAAAGAGACCTCTGAATCTTCAACAGGTTTTGTGTTTAATGATTCTTCTAATAGTGTATATCTCTACGTTGGTGACGGCCCGAGGCAGGAAGGTAACGGCCAGTTAGATACAGAAGACATAGACGGTAATGGTTTTTTGGATTCAGAGTTTCCAGAAAATATCCTTACTCTGGAGAATTTTCTTGCTAATATTTCTTCCGACACTGGATGGCTATCAAAATCTGTTATTTTCACATCAAATGACAGAGAGGAATTAACACGAAGCAGAACAATCCGTATTATAATTTCAAAACCAGCAGCAGCACCAGACTGCAGCGGCAGGCTTTTAATAGATAAATTATTTTTATCCGGAACAACATTTGCTGTTACAGAAAATACATCTTCGGGAGGTACGGTTTTTGTTCAGGAAATCCGTGAAGTATCAGCGCAGAATCCAATTTCGAAAGGTGATGAACTAATAAATCAGCATTCAATTGTAAGTGATACTTTTCATTCCGCGGGTGAAATACAAAAAGTCTTAGAAATTGATTGGAATGATTTTGATGTTTCTGAATCGTGGACAGTCAGGGGTTATACGGAGACCGGGACAGAGGGAGCAGTTTACAGGGAACTTAATATGTTTATGAGGTTTCCGGAGCTTACTCCTGCATCCGACTGCACTTTTAATTTTTCTCTTCTTGATTCTGAAGGAGACGGAATAACATGGAGGTTCACTCACGAACCGTTTAATGACTGGAGAAAATTAAAACTCGAGCTGGACACAAGAAGATTATATATTGGAGGCGGAAGAATTGATAATGCGGATATTTCAATTAGCAGTTCGTATGGTTCTTTAAACCAGCTTCAAATCACTATTACAAGCACGGTTAATAATACAGAGGGATTATTATATATAGATGAACTTTATTTTACAGAACCGGAAGGAGCAATTGGCGGTGCTTTTTCTTTAGAAACAGAAATTAATTTTCCCGGAACAATACTTTCAATTAACGATATTCCGGTATTATCGGATATAATCTTTCGTGAAAAGTTTTATGCTGTCAGCCCGGGTTTTTCGCCTTTATACGGACGGCCGGCACAGGCATGGGATACGAGCTCTTTATCCGAACTTTCCTTTGGATTGTTCTTTATTCATTTTGATTTATATTTTCAGGCAGAAGGCACGGATAATGAGTTTAATTTCGCGGGAGGGCATGAGATTCAGCTGCCCAGATTTGAATTTCCTGTTATTTTTACAGATTCATTTGATTTCGGTACATATTCATTCGGCAGAGAGTTTAACCGGAAAAATACCTTAAACTTTAATTTAAATAAATTTATCATAGGCGGTTCAACAGGAACATTATCCAGAGAATCTGTACTATCCCAGAACTGGAACACTAATTTTTCCGTTAAAAACAGTACTCAAACTGTACTTGATTATACTTTTGGGTTTACTCAATCCTCTTCCGGATATTCGCATAATGAGGATAATTATTTTAAGTCCTGGATATACGCTTATGAGTTCTTTATTCCATGGAAAGACGGAGAACCTATAGAGAGAACAGGAAATATGAACATAAGTATACCACGCTTTACAGAGCCGTTCGGAGTAGAAGTAAATTTAAGCGTTTTATACAAAAGCACAGAGATATTTTCCAATACAAGAATGCAGTATAATCATATTAGCTACGACATATCTTTTCCAATTACTTTAAATAAAAATACTTATTTTACAATTACTCCGGGATATATAAGAGAAGGCTCAAATACTAATGAACAGAATAGCGAAGGTGACCTTTTTCATGATTTTGGAATTATGTGGTATTCTTTTTACCTTCAAACTTATGTTTTTAACCAGCCGCCTGTTTATGAAATATGGTCTTCAAAAACAAAGACAGAGTTTATAGAAAGATCCGGTAATATAGAAGAAGCTTTTTACTATCCGGAGGTTTATTTTGAGATTAAACGAAGAATATCATCACATATTTCCAGCCTGTTTCTTCCAACAAAGATGAGATTTTCCACAGGAAGAACTTTTGAGAAAGACCATGACCTCTATTTATTTTTAAATGCATATAGTTTTTTATACCAGACTAATAGTATTAATCTTTTTGGCAAATACGGCGCATATCCTGTTTTTAATTTCTACTTTGTAGATGAATTTATAAATTCTTTTAATATGACACTGTCTTTTTTTGAAAATGGGGAATTAAATCGATGTGAATATAATATAGAGAACATTTTAAGTTTTGAAGGAAGAAACCAGAACATTTTTACTATAGAAAATTACCTTAATATTACATATGATGAGGTAAGAAAGCTGACAGATAAATTTTCCGTAGGATTTAAATGGTTTGTCTATCCGGAAGACGGTATCCGCCTTCCATTATTAAAAGAAAGAATAGTACAAACCGGCTATTTAATAAATGATGAAACTGTATCTATTGAATTTAACAATAAGCAGGATGATATGAGCACACACCCTCTTAATTTATTTTTTACTCACAGTACAACTATCCGGTACCCGGAACATGGTTATTTTAAGGCTTTTGGTTCTTTAGGTTTTGATTTTGAGTCTTTGCCGGAGGATGAAGAAAACTTATACAGAATACTCTTTCAGATTGGTGTTGAGATTAAGGTTGAATTTTAAACAATTTACTTCAGGTATGGAGGTAATTAAATATTTAACACGGATTTACAGGATTTACACAGATTAACCATTGCAACTAAACCCCTAAGTGTCAGGATAGTTGCAACATAAATTATATTGGAAGAGTAAATATGCCAGTAGGAGTTTATGCAATAATATTAAAGAGGTGAATAAATACAGCTTATAAATTATCTAAATACTGCTGGAATTTAAGTTATTTTATCAATTAACTTTGGATAGACGATTGATAACAATTTATATTTAGTGAAAGGTATTGGATATTAGAAAAAAAATCCTGTTAATCCTGTAATATCCGCATCGAATTTTCCTTAATAAATAATGATACACGTTTTCAAATATGTTGAACCTCAAACTTTGTCTGATTATTTAAATTCTTAACCCAACATATAATAAAATAGTTCATAATAATCCATACTTAGAATTACTAATGTAAAGGTATTGGATATTTTTTATCATTTAAGATATATTTGTAAATAGAGTACTATGGAGGAATACATGGAAAAATCATTTAAAAGAGTTTTGTGCCTTATGCTCTTTTTTCTTTTATTGATAAATACTCTATTCGCCGGCGGTAAAAAAGACGAAGAAGTGCTCCCGGAAGATGAAAATGTAGAAAATACGGAAGAAATGGTGGAAGAACCCGAAGAAACAGAACAGGTAATTGAAGAAGAACCGGAGGAACCTGAAGTAACTAAGGATTTTATAATAAACGGCAGAGAAGAAGGAAAAACAGAATTTGATGTAAATTTTAATGTAGGGCTTGGAATCACTTCTTTCGATGATGTAACCTATCAAAAAATTCTGGTAACTCCCGAATTTATAGTGGGTAAATTCGGAATGGGTTTTGACTTTTTATTTCATTTAACTTACCAGGACAATGGTATACAATTCAGAAGAGAAGACTGGGTCCCGGATCCGGTAGAATTTAAAACTATTTTCGAACTTTACCTTTCTAAATTCGCGTATATCAGATACGGACATGAAGGAGATCCTCTTTATATTAGATTCGGCTCTATTAATAACGGGACACTGGGTAACGGATTTATAATGAACAGGTATACAAATACACTTTTTCTGCCGGAAACACGTATATTCGGCTTGCAGTTTGACCTGGACGGGAGATTATTTGATTTCCCGTATATTGGTATAGAATCAATCTTCAGTGATGTTACCAAATGGGTTTCTACAGGCGATATTATAGGTACAAGGCTCTACGGCAGGCCTTTCGGAGGTCTTGATGTACCGGTTTTGCAGGATTTTCAGATTGGTACATCTTTTGTTATAGATTTAGATCCATTCAGGTTTGCGGATGCTGATACTTTATCTGATGCAGCAGCATTAAGCATTAATACAGATGACGCAAAAACCTGGGCACTGGACTGGGATATTTATCAGCCCATCTTAAACAAAGAAAAGTTTACTTTTGCGATGTTCGGAGATGTAGCTACTCTAAATATGGATGCATGGGGTGAAATGGTCGGTTTTGGAGGCAGAATCGTTAAATATATAACATATATGGGACAGGTTAGGTTTATAGGTGAGAATTTTATTCCAGGCTATTTTGATGCTAGTTATGATCTTTCACGCTCGCAGAATTACTTCCAACTAAACTATTTAGGTACAACACCATTTTATATTGGATATCTCGTTTCTCTTGGCACAAGCTTTTTCGATGCTAATTTTGTTTTTAATCTAACTATAGACGGGCCTTTTGGAGAGGTAGATAATAATCCCGACAATCCTTTAAACCACCCTCACCTGCTCGGTGTTTTTTATCTGAATCCGGGTGTTATTCCTGTTCTCTCATTCAGCACAAGCTATGACAAAAAAATGATTCAAAGTTTTAGAGATATTTTTCAATCTGATAATTTGATAATAAACGCAAAAATTAATTGTAAAATATCTGCGGCAGTAATCTCCTTTCTTTACTTAATTCGCTACAATGAAAATAACTGGAGCGACCCGGAAGTGCAGTCAGGCCTGGAAGTAACAATACAGTTTTTTTAGGGGGAAATATGTTTTTTATAAAAAAATTAAAATATATTGTTTTAATTTTGATTTTACAGACTACAACTACATTGATTTTTTCTATTGATAATTCAGCATCTATCCCTGTAGTAAATATAATGTACATGAATGATAACAGCGGTGATTTAATGTTTACTAATGAAACCGGTACAGAAGAATTATACAGTTATGAAGTAGTGCTCGGAAGTGAACTTCCTATCGGATGGACAGTTTTAACCGGTAACGGGGATTCTGTAGAACTTCAATTGCAGCCTAATGGTTCTATTATAAGAATAGCAGAAAATACGAATTTTAAAGTGATGTCACTTCAGGGAATAGACGATTCGGAATCAAGCGATTTTGAATTGCTCTTTGGAAAATTCAGGACAATTGCGAGTAAATTGATTGGAGATGAAGCTTATAATTTTTACGGCCAGATATCCGCATGCGGTGTTCGCGGTACGGATTTTGGAATGCAGATTATTGCGGACGACTTTTATGGAATCAAAGAAGAGACATTTGTTTTTGAAGGAAAAGTAGAGCTCACCCATCTTAAAACAGGAGAGATGATTTTTTTAACAGATAATCAGTATGCAAATGCCATGGATCCTGACTTTCGCGCTATAAACATGTCTACGGCAGTACAAAGTACATTTCAGGAAGAACTTGATTTTAAAGAAGTAAAACCTGAAGATATTCAGACGGAAGTTCCCGATGTAAGTTTCATAGAACCCGGTGATGATCCAACAGATGATACTGCAGCAGAAACTACTCCCATGGTTTTTGAAACGCCAATATTGCCTACATCCTCAATAAACATCGGTCTAATAGAAAACACAATAGGAACAGGCGGAAATTTTACAAATATCGGTCCTAAAATGCAGCCGGAAGGAGAAGAGGAAGAACCAAAAAATGAATTTCTTTCCAATCTGATAGCATTTGAAGTAGGAACTATTATTTTAGATGATCAGATTTATGGTAAAGCTGTTTTTACTCCAAATTTTATAATTGGTAAATTTCACTTATCTCTTTATCTCCCTGTAATATATTATAACAACATTTTAGAAGCGGGTAACTGGTACAGGCCAAAAGGAAATAATGAATGGTCTTTTGGCACGGATCAGGATGGTACACCTGATGTTCTAAGAGATATCTTAAGAGATTTTATTCTTAAAATCAGATTTATAAAGTTCGGAGAACAGAGAGACAAGTTTCATTTTCAGGCGGGTAATTTAAGCAGTATAACCCTTGGTCATGGTTTTATTATGCGCGGTTTTGCAAATGATTCAGACTTTCCTGCAATAAGGCGTGTGGGATTAGACCTTGGATTTAATATACCTGTATTCGGAATGCAGGCAATGGTAGGTGACCTTTCCGAACCGGAAATAATAGGCGCAAGATTTCAAATAAAAGCAGGACCGGTAGGAATAGGTATATCAGGTATTGCAGATCTCGATCCTGCTGGTGATATACCGGAAAGCGAATCTTATAATGAAGAAGCACTCGGAGATCCGATGATTTTTGCATTCGGCCTTGATGTTGATATTCCTATTGTTGATAAGGATAATTTAAGACTTGTTTACTTTGCAGATATTGCAGCGCTCATACCATACTTCAGAGAAGACAGCAGCTACTTTTCTAACATAGAAGCCGGATTTAAGATAAGGTCATTTATAAACCGAGATCCGGATTTCAGCTTTAGAAACGTAGGCTTTGGAACAGGTATTATAGGTGAAACAGGGCCAATAGACTTTCGGGCTGAATACAGATTGTACAACGGAGTTTTTGAGCCGAACCTGATAAATAATATGTATGAACGTGACCGGGGTAATTTTGCATTAAGAATGGCGGATTATATAAATGATCCTTCAGATCCTAAATGGGATATTTTCTACATGAGCATTTACGGAGAACTGCGTTATACAAGAGAAAGTATTTTCTATGTAGAAGGCGCATATAACCTGCCTATGTCCATAAGCAGTGCAGACGGTTTTAATTTTGAAGAAAAGGATTACCTGCATTTTGAAGCTGGTATGCTGCCTACCGCGTTACCAATAAATTTGGGAATCTCTTTAACTTATGCCAGAAATTATTTTGTTACATGGATGGTAGACCAGGAAACAGATGATGGAGAAGCATTGTCCTTTTTTGATGCTTTTTCTTTATTCAGATTTACAACGATTTACGGTCCTACTGATAATGTTGACCTTTTATTTATTTTTACAACTACAGCAGACAGAAATTCTGATGGAAGTGTAATTTATAACAGTGATGGAACCGCTGAAATGGTTACAACATTTTCATTAGAAACTCGTGTACATTTTTAGGAGAATATTTGGAAAGTGAAAATAATCCATCCAGGAGTATTTTTAAGCTCCGTGATGATGTAATGCTTAAAATAGCGGCCGGTGAAGTTATTGACCGGCCGTTTTCCGTTGTACGTGAACTACTCGACAATTCTTTAGATGCAGGCAGCAGCAATATAACATTATGGCTGGAAGAAGGCGGTAAAACCAGAATCAGAGTTCTGGATAACGGCTGTGGAATGTCTAAAGAAGATCTTGAAATTTGCTTTCTTCCTCATACAACATCAAAAATCAGGGAAAATGAAGACCTCTATAAAATATATACACTGGGCTTTCGCGGTGAGGCACTATCAAGTGTTAGCGCATGCAGCAGGCTGGAAATTACAAGTAAATTATCAAACAACAGTTTACCTGCTAACAAACTTATTGTGCAGGCAGGAAGAATCATGGAACTTGGCCCTTATAAAGGCAACCCCGGTACAAGTGTAGATGTTTATAATCTTTTTTTTAATATGCCAGCGAGAAAGAAGTTTTTAAAGTCCTCTTCCGCAGAAACAAATATGTGTAAAAAAATATTTACAGACCTGGCACTTTCTTATCCGGATGTAACATTCAGATTATTTTTAAATGATAATTTAAAGGTTTTCTTTCCGCCGGAAGATTATATACAGAGGATATCTTCTGCTTATCCTAATTTATTAAAAAAAGAATTACTGGATATATTAAATATTGAACATGAAGATTTCAAAGTGACAGCAGTATTAGGCAGACCTGAATTATCAAGAAGGGATAGAAAACTTATTCAGGTATTTGTTAATAAAAGGAGGATTCAGGAATATTCATTAATACAGGCGGCAGAGTATTCATATACAGAATATCTTCCAGGAGGAAATTTCCCCGTTGTTTTTCTATTTATAGAAATAAAACCGGAATTAGTGGATTTTAATATTCACCCTGCAAAAAAAGAGGTAAAGTTTTTTAACATCAATATTTTACACAGAAAAATAGTTACAGAAATAAAATCATACTTAAATCAGTTTAATATAACTATACAGAAAACATATTTACCTGTTACTGAAAGTTTTACGAATTTTTTTCCGGATCAAAAAATTACAAAACCGGATATTAAAAACACACTAAAAGACACGCTTATAAATGTTTCAGAGGAATACAGCCGGCCGGGCTTTAGAGAATCTTCTAAAGAACCAATTGAAAAAAACCATATTATAAAAATTCATTCGGACAATACAAATCCTAAATATATTGGCAGCTTGTTTGATGTTTTTCTTATCTGCGAATACAGGGATGATTTATTTATAATTGACCAGCATGCAGCTCATGAAAAGATAATTTATAATTTATTAAAATCAAAAGAAAAATCCCTTCAGGAAATGCTTTTCCCAATTTCTTTTGACGTGTCAAACAGTGAAACAGAAAGACTTTTAGAAAAGAAAAAAGACATAGAGAAATTAGGGATTATAATAAATAAAACAGGTATTAACAGCTTTGAAATTACTGCAATTGCAGTTGATTATATCCCTATTAGCGAATCTGAAATTATTAAATTCCTGAAAGATTTAAATCATCCTTTTGCTGAGCTTGAACATAGAATCTTGAGTATTGCCGCGTGCAGAAAGGCAGTTAAAGAAGGCGATATTATCGATAACCAAACTGCAGTTGAATTAATTAATGCCGCCTTTGCCCTGGAAAATGCAAGATGTCCGCATGGAAGGCCTATCTGGCATGTCATAAGCAAAGAACAGATATATAAACTATTAAAAAGAACCCTGTAAGACTTAAATTGTTATAAGTTAAGTTATTTTTAATGTTCAGATTAATTACTATTCAACATTTCAAGTAAAGATTCAACTTCATCTCTTTTTGAATAATTCGAATTCCTGGACATGAGAGTCTTTAAAATTATTATTGCATTTTCCTTATCATTTTCTTTAATTAAAAGAAGCCCAAGCTGATAATATGCGTTCCAGAATGATGGCATCAATTGAATTAGTTCGGAAAATGCTCTTTTTGCATCTGGATCCAATCCTGCTTCCAGATAAGCAAGTCCGAGGTTATACCTTGCGCTTGAATTGTCCTGCCCCTCTAAAGATATTGCATTTACATAATACCTTATACTGTCCTCATAAAGCCCTTTATTTGAATATGCATTTCCCAGATTATTATTAACTTCATAGCTGTTTGGATTTAAGCGGTATGCCGCAAGCAGATATGGCATAGCATTATCATACAGACCTTTTGAATTATACAAAGCTCCAAGATTTGTATATGCGGAAGTATAATTATTATCAAGTTCAATAGCTTTTTCATAACTCTGTATTGCATTATCCGTATTGCCGAGTTTTTCATTTATTAAACCGACCTGAAAATGAAATAATGCGGTAGTGGATTTTAATTCCACTGCTTTTTGCGCGTACAGCAAAGCTTCTGAATACTTTCCCTGCTTTACATAAACCTGAGACATATTATATTGAGTCGTACTGTTATCTGGATCTAACTGTAAAGCACTCTTGTAATATCCTTCCGCCTCACTGTACTTGCCTAAAATCAAGAGAGTGCTTCCAAGTTTTCTTAAGTAAACAGCCGTTTGCGGTGAATTCTCAACAGCGTTTTTATAATAGCTTTCAGCAGTATAATAATCTCCCCTGCTTGCATAAATTTCCGCAATTTCATAATATCCTGGAGAATTATCTGTTTTAATTTCAACTGATTCTAAAAAGGCATTTATTGCTTCATTATTCTCATTAAGCATTTGAAGGGTTTTTCCAAGCCTGTAATGTGATGCATAATAATCATCCTTTAAGTGAATAGAGCTCTCAAATGACTGCCTGGCATCAGAGTACCTTCTGGCATTGTACTGCACCTTGCCAAGAACATATAAAAGATAATATGAATCAGGTTTTAATCTTGCTGCTTCACTATATTCATCTATTGCATTGTCCCAGTTATTTTTGTCTTCATAAATTTGACCTAAGATCTGGTGGGGCAGATATAAATCAGGATCTTTTTCTATGGCTTTATTCGAATTATAAATTGCACTTTCTATATTTGCATTATCATCCGGATCCTCCAAATAAAGAGATTCACCTATATATGCATAAGCAATTCCTATATCCGGATCGAGCTTTAACACTTCTTCAAAAGTATCTATTGCTTCTTCATACTGCTCATTACGTAAAAGTTCTTCACCTCTTATTAACAGTTCATTTATATTGTTTATTCTTTCACGTTCCTCCTGGCTTGCATTGGAAGAAACCTCTTCTAACTGCACTGCGCTCTGAGATGCTGCCTGCCTGTCCAGTTCATTGAGAAGACTCGCCATATTGCTGCTTTCTCTGTTTAGAGCTTCCTCCTGGATCCTTCTCTGCTCAGCCATGTACTCGTCATCTTCCACACTTTTTCTGCTTATTATTTCACTCTGAAGATTAAGCGCTTCTTCATCATCAGGATTCTTCAGTAGAATATCATCGAGGTAGTTTAATGCTCTCTCATATTCTCCCTGTTCCATATAAGTCTTTACAAGCTTTAAGATATTCTCACGTTCGGAATCAGTTTTATCACCATTGCTGCTAAACAGCCCAAATCCGCTTGTAAAAATAAAGAGCAGCAATATAATTATGAAAATAGCTGCAATTAATAATATTCTTCTGTCCATTTTATTTCCTCACTCATCAATATCAATATCTTCATCATCTTCATCCAGAATAACATTAGAATCAACAGAAAGGTTTGTTGAGTCTTCCGATGCATTTTTAAGAGAATTAAGAACATCGTTTATTAATGCTTCATCACGTATTCTCTGCTCTTCTGCAAGTATCTCCGCTTCTACTACCTGCCCTTTCAACAGTTCTATCATTTTTTCAATTTCTGTTCTCTGAAATGTTCCAGGTTTTAGAAGTAAAAATCTTATATAATCACTTAACGCGCCATTATAATCTTCAAGCTCAATTCTTGAATTTGCCCTGCATAAATAAGGCTCAGGAAAAAGACTATTTACTGAAATTGCATTTGTATACATTTCTTCTGCAAGTATATTCTCTCCAAGTTCACGGAAATTCAATCCAATGTTAAAATAAAACTGATCTTTATAAAAAACAGCAATATCCATACCTCTCTGCAGTATATTTATGGCTTTCTGATTTAGCCCAAGCTGTTCATATATAAATCCAAGATAGTAGTATATTTTCTCATTTCCAGGGTCGGAATTTAATGCATTTTCCAGAAACATTCTTGCTTCTTCAGGTTTATTCTCTAAAAATAATGCTTCGCCCTGTTCAAAAGAGTTCAAAGAGAAAGCGTAAAAGGAGCAAAATAACAAAAAAATAGCTAAAATAAGCTTTTTCGGAACCATTTTAATTCTCCGTATTAAATATTCTAATTTCGTTCATTATTTAATAGTACATCCATGTACTATTATTTGTTTATATGTAGTCGTCTGACCACTAAAACCCTTAGTGGTCAGGCTCCACTGCTTAATAGGAATTTTAATTGAAATTCCTATACAATAAAATATAGTACTTAATTAAAAGTTTTTAAATAATTTAATGAAATTATTTATATGAAATTTATATTTGACAGTTTTCATTAAAATATTTATGCTAGTGTTATTAACTTAATTTATACTCTTTTTAAATTCTATGGAGTGAATTCGTGTTTGTACCTCTTATTATTATTTTCGGCTCAATAGTACTGGTCTTAATTTTATTTTTAGTTAAAAACTTTCTCGTACCAAAACGTCTTGATACAATCAAAGAATTAATTAAACAGGGTAAAACAGCTCAGGCAGTCAAAATTGCAAAAGGAATGATTACAAAAGACCATAGAAATGTGGGTGCTCACTTTCTATTAGGAGAAGCATATGTAGCAGAGCAAAAACCTGAACTTGCCCTGATGGAGTTTAAAAGCATCAATCAGATTGGTAAATTTGGTGAATACTGTCTGGAAGTGCCATTCAGAAAACAAATCGCTACTCTTTACTCAAAATATAATCAGGTAGATGAAGCTTTAAAAGAATATTTATTATTAATTAAACTAGAACCCTTTTCAGCAGAACATTTTTTTCATGCCGGAGAACTATTTGAGGAAAGAGATAATTCAGAAAAGTCTGTTAATTATTACATGAAAACTATTCAGCTGGATAAAAACCATGCGGACGCGCATTACAGACTTGGCTATTTATTTTACAGACAAAAAAAAATATTGGAGGCAAAAGCAGAGCTGGATATTGCATTACGCTTTAATCCGGATAATTATGAAGCATATTTTTACAGAGGAAAGATATTAAAAGAAAATAGTGATTATGTTGCAGCTCTCCAGAATTTTGAGAAGTCCCAAAAAGAACCGGAATTAAAGTTACGGTCCCTTGTAGAAAGAGGAAGCTGTTATATTAAAATGAACAACATTCAACAGGCAATTTATGAACTTTCAAGGGCAATTAAATTATCAGATAGTGAAACTACCAATATAACTTTGTACGCAAGGTATTTTTTAGCATATTGTTATGAAAAAATAAGGAACTTAGACAAAGCAATTGAACAATGGGAATTGATATACGCAAAAAAACCTTCATTTAGAGACGTTGCAGAGAAACTAAGCCAATATCAGGACCTTCGTACAGATGACAGAATTAAAGACTTTATTACATCACACTCTGATATTTTTCAGGATATCTGCAAGAACGTAGTTAAAGCAATGAAACTAGAAATAAGAGATATTGATGATATTCCTAATGGTTGTCAGATTATCGCGTCAGAAGCTGAGTCCAAATGGAGAAACGCGCGTAAAATGCCAAAAATAATCTGGTTTCTAAGAGTTACAGAGATGGTAAATGAGACTAACATTAGAATAATTCTGGAAAAAATGAAAAATCTTAAGATCACCAGAAGCATTATTATCACAAGCGCTAATTTCTCCAGAATGGCAATAGAGTATGCAGAATCACGTCCTATAGAATTGTATGACAAAGAAAGGCTTAAAGACCTTTTAGGTAAAATAGAAATGGATTAGAAGTCAAAATACGGGCCTGCTATTATACCGATATTTAAGTCAGTATCATTCAAATATATATAATACTTTATATCAACTTCATTTAAAGAAGAGGAAATATTATCTTTATTTAACCCGCTCTTTTCTACAATAAATGTATTTAAATAGTTGTCTCTCTCATATACCCAAATCCTTGGGCTCGGATATTCGCTGTTTATAAATATTTTATTTTCATCTGTATAAGGAGAAGGAAAATTATAATTGTTTTTATCAACTTCCGGATAAGATATATATATTGATTTTTCTATAGACTCACCGCTTAAATCCTCAAGGACGAGCCGGTACCCCCCTTTTGGGAAATCTTTTAATTCCGGCATTATTATAGAATTAGTTCCAATCCATTTATTTCCTTTATCTTCACCATTTTCCCATTGTTCACTTGTTAATGCCCAGAATAACTCTGATTCATCATGAATAATGTACAGTATGGAAAGGTCTTCCAATCCGTCTCCGTCATACGGAATAATAAATACACTTAATTTCTGATAAATATTCCCGGATTCTCTGTCTTTAAATAAATTAATCTGTATAAAACTATCCTTTATTTCCGGAACATTAGTACTGCAGTTAATAAATAAAATAAAGCAGGATAAAATAATTATATATTTTTTTAAAGCATTCATTTTAATACATCTTTTAAAGCATTTATAAATCTTATATTATGCTCATGCAATCCAATAGTTATGCGGAAAAATGCCGGCATTTTATGGCTTTTAGTAGACCTTACAATTATTCCTTTGTTTAACAGTTGTTCTACAATAGAATCTGTTCTTTGTCCTAAATTTATTAAAATAAAATTGGTATGAGACTCTATATACTTAACCCCAAGGCTATCCAGTTCCTTATATAAATACTGTTTTTCTGTTTCTATCAGATTTATACTTTTATTATAAAATTCCTTATCATTAACAGCACCAATTCCAGCTGCCTGCGCCAGAACAGAAACATCAAAAGGAATACGGATCCTGTACATCAGGCCTATCATCTCTTTACTGCCTATACCATATCCAAGCCTTACACCTGCAAGACCGTATATTTTTGAAAAGCTCCTTATTATAAATAGATTATCTGCTCCGTTTTTTATCATTCCAATAGTGTCAGGAAACCGTTTCTGGTCTGCAAAATCATAATACACCTCATCATGCACTATCATTATGTTTTCCGGAACTTTTTTAATAAACTCTGTTAAATCCTTGTCTTCTATTATTGAACCTGTAGGATTATTCGGATTGCAGAGCCATATCATCTTTGTTTTATCTGTGATTTTATTTAATATATCTTCTAAATCTATTAAAAGATTATTCATACTGGAATAAACGATTTTACCGTTTAAAGCTTTAACTATAATCTCATACATAGGAAATGTAATTTGAGGGATTATTATTTCATCTTCCGGATTTATAAGACACATCGCAATATTATATATAACACTGTCACCGCCATTACATATAATTAAATTGTCCTTTTCTACACTAAAATGACTGCATAATACTTCACGTAAATCATAGCAGGAAACTTCCGGATACAAAAATGACTGTTTTACAATATCCCTGATTGCCCTTTCTGCTTTAGGAGAAATACCTAAAGGATTCTCATTAGAAGCCATTTTAACAGGATCTTTTATATTCAATTCTCTAACAACTTCTTTTATAGATCTTCCGGGAACATAGGGCTTAATTGAAAGAACACCTTTATTAGGTTTGATTTTAGACAAAAAAAATACTCCTAATATTTAAATATTATATTTTTATTATACAATTAACCCGGATTAACTCAGATTTTTTATTCTTCTGATAAAATCTGTGTTAAAATTTTATTTTTTTAATGTTTTCTTCTTTACATGCCGGACTTTTTTCTCAGGCTTTTCTTCCACCCATTTATTATTAACATAAAAAGCTTTCCAGCCGGTTGGTTTGCCGTCTTTTTCACTTAAAATATACTGTTTTTTCTCTTTTCTTTTATATCTAATCATGTACGTATTACCGTCAGGATCTTTCTGCGGTGCATCTGCAAGATAATAGAATTTTGGATCTAATTCGTCTCTGTGCCGGTGTAAATCTTCCACAAGCGGGCTCTTTGTTTCACGTGATTTGGGAAAAAGATTAGATGCAAGAAAAATACCTGCAGCACCGTCCCTTAAAATAAAATGACCATCGGATTTTTCACATTTTAATTCAGGCATCGAAACAGGATCTGCTTTAGGCGGAGCAGGCTCCCCATTTCTTAAAAGTTTTCTTGTATTCTTGCATTCCGGATAATTTGTACAGCCAAAGAATTTTCCAAATCTTCCGGTTTTTAATTCCATATCCGCCTGACATTTATCACAGGTAATTACAGGCCCGTCATATCCCTTTATTCTGAATTTTCCTTCTTCTACTTCATAACCGTCACAAGCAGGATTATTTCCGCAGATATGCAGTTTTCTATTCTCATCAATTAAAAAACTGTCCATAGCTGTACTGCATTTAGGGCATCTGTGTTTCGTCATTAAAGCAGTAGTTTCATCGTCCTGGCCTTCTATGCTTTCGACTACTTCACCACGAACAAGATTAATAGTACTCTTGCACCTTTCTTTAACCGGTAAGTTATATCCGGAGCATCCTAAAAATACACCAGTTCTCGCTATTCTAATTGTCATAGGCCGCTCACAGGAAGGACATTTAACATTAGTTAAAGTTGGTTTTTTTTCTTTCATGTCTGAAGATGCTTTTTCCAGATCCTTTTGAAAATTTTCATAAAATACATTTAAAGATTCCTGCCAGTCCATATTTCCCTGAGCTATTGCATCCAGCTCTTTTTCCAAATTTGCTGTAAAATTATAATCGAGCAGGTGTTCAAAATATTCAATCAATCTCTCTGTAACAACATCACCCATTTTCTCTGCATAAAATCTTTTTTTCTCTAAACGGACATAACCCCTATCCTGAATTGTTGATATTATAGATGCGTAGGTAGAAGGCCTTCCTATTCCCTTCTTTTCAAGCTCCTTAACAAGGCTTGCTTCATTAAATCTTGCAGGCGGTTTTGTAAAATGTTGGCTTATATCAATCTTAATTAAATTTATTTCATCGCCTTCTTTTACATCAGGCAGTTCTATATCATCATTTCCATTTTTAAATACTGGCGAAAGCACTCTCATCCATCCGTCAAACTGCATTACCCTGCCTGTCGCGCGTAATTCGTATTTATTCGCGGCAGCTGTAATTGTTGTAGAAGTAAACACCGCTGGATTCATCTGACACGCGACAAACCTTTTCCATATAAGTTCATATAATTTAATCTGCTCTTTTTCTAATATTTTAAGCTGTTCCGGCATTAATCTTACATCCGAAGGTCTTATTGCTTCATGCGCTTCCTGCGCCAGACCTTTGCTTTTATAAATATTCACAGTTTCCGGTAAATACTTGCTGCCGTATTTTTCAGAAATAAACGTACGCAGGGCAGAAACCGCATCATTACTAATATTAGTAGAATCTGTTCGCATATATGTAATACGTCCTGCCTCATAGAGTCTCTGTGCTAAAAGCATTGTTTTTTTAACACTAAAACCAAGACCAATGCTTGCTGCCTGCTGTAATGTTGATGTAATAAATGGAGCATTAGGTTTTTTCCTGGTAGGTTTGTCTTCTCTTTTAATTATTTTATACTGAGCATTGTTTAAATCTTTAAATGCTTTATCTGCTGCTGTCTGATTAGTAGGCTTAAACGGTTTACCGTCATATTTATAAACTTTAGCCCTGAACATTTTCTTATCCGGCTTATCTTTACTCATCAGTTCCGCGTAAACTTCCCAGTATTCATCAGGAATAAAAGCATGTATGCCTTTTTCTCTTTCTATCACAAGACGCACTGCGACAGACTGTACTCTTCCTGCGGAAAGCCCCCGGGCAACCTTCTCCCATAATAGAGGTGAAAGCATAAAACCAACAACTCTGTCAAGAAAACGCCTTGCCTGCTGAGCATGTACTCTGTCCATATTTATATCACTTGGAGTATCAAATGCCTGCTTAATTGCCTTTTTTGTAATTTCTGAGAAAATTACACGTTTATATTTTTCCCTATTTCCGCCTATTGATTCAACCAGGTGCCACGCGATAGCCTCACCTTCACGGTCCATATCAGTTGCCAGATAGATCACATCTGCTTTTTCCGCATGTTTTTTTAACTCATTTAAAACCTTTTCTTTACCTTCAAGAATTTCATAATTTGCCTCCCACCCATTTTCAGGATCTATTCCCATTCTTCGTATCATAGTTTTTCTTTTTCTTCTCTCTTTTTCCAGGGCTTTTTGTTCCGGAGTAAGATCGGGATCTATTCTATTTCTGCTATTATTATTTCTTTTCCTGCCGCTTTGAGGAAGATCTCTGATATGGCCAATACTTGATTTAACTATATATGAATTACCTAAATATTTATTTATTGTTTTTGCTTTTGCCGGCGATTCTACTATTACAAACGCTTTTCCCATGATTACCCTTAAAATATATTAAATTTTTAAGTTTTTGATATTTAAAGAGAATATGCATTGAGGATCGATTATGTCAAGACCATGATGTAGTAATTTGCTTTAAATGTTGTTGATTTTAACTGATTTAACAAGAAATTGATTATTCTAATGTAAAAAAGACAGTAGTACCTTCGTTTACCACTGATTCAATCCATATTTTACCATTATGTTTTTCTATAATCTTATGGACTATATTCATTCCCATGCCAAAACTTTTATTACTTACCTTTTCACCTTGAAAAAACGGCTCAAAAACCCTGTCTACAATATGTTTCGGTATTCCCGGCCCATTATCCTTTACCCAGAAGACATCATTTTCAGTTCCGATTTCAATTTTTAAGTTTTTTACATTACTGCAATGCTGAAGAATATTTATTATTAAATTTCTATAAACCTGTTTTATCCGTATTTCATCGCATTTTACAACTCCGAAATCTCCGGATATATTAATTATTGCATGTTTTTCAGTTGCCTTTAAATGAAGCTGGCTTATAACAGATTCTATTAAATTCTTTATATCTATCTCCCTTGTGTCCAGAGTTCCCGTAGTAATGCGTGATGTATCAAGTAAAACCTTCACAAGATTATTCATGGTTTCTACATTTGCATGAATCCTATTTATACAATGCATAGCTGCATCATTTTTAGTATCTATATGTCCTTTTAATAGTTTTCTTAAGAATCCCTCTATAGATACAAGAGGTGAACGCAGATCATGAGCTAATGCGTATATAACACTTTCATATTCTTTATTAAGATATTCCAGTCTTATATTTGCCTGATAGAGATTTTCTACATTATCTATTATTTCTATAAATCCGAACATCTCACCTGCATCATTATAAATAGGAGAAATCTGAATATTAATATGCCTTGCACGCTTTCTCTTCCCGTTTAATACAAGACAGACAGGATTCTTAATTGTACCCATTATTTCCTCTGTCTGTTTCAATAAACAGAAACTGCAAGGTTTCGAATATCCGAAAGATTTATAACATTTATCGCCTGTATTTAAATCCGGGTGAAGCTTGTTTTTTTCTTTATTCATCCAGATTATTTCATATTCCTTATTTATTATTATTGTTTCGAAATACAGAAGATCAAAAACTTTTTGTAATACTTCTTTTTTATTCGGAAGAGAATTTGGCAGGTCCATTCCTTTAACCTGTCATATCGCTAATTAATGCCCAATATTTCCCAAGCCCTTTAACTTTATGCATAAACGTATCAAATTCAACAGGCTTTACAATATAATCATTAGCGCCCAACTTTGCACCTTGTTCTATATCTTCACGGTTTCCAGTTGTTGTTAGCAATATAATTGGAATTATTTTTAATTCAGGGTCTTTTTTTATTATTTCGAGTACTTCAAATCCCCCCATCTTTGGCAGCTTAACGTCCAGCAGTATTATACCAGGCCTTGGTGATGTATTAGGATCTGAATACTCTCCTTTCCGGAAAACATAATCAATTGCACTCTTTCCATCCTTTACAACTCTAATATTATTTACAAGGCCGCCTTCATGCAGCGCATCCATTGTATGTTCAATATGATCCTCATTGTCTTCTACCAAGAGTATTGTTTCAAGATTTTTATAATCCATTTTTTAGTTTAACTCCTTATTATGATGCCGTAATATTCCAATGCTCTACATCCAAAGGGCTTAAAGACATTATTGGATATAAGGCAATAAAATTGTGCAAAGCCTAAGGCTTTGCTTCCTTTCAACTATAAGAATACCTCACAGCTTTGCTGCGGGATTTCTTTATTATTCCTTTATTATTATTCTAGTTTCCGGAAGGGTTATTTTTATGCATATTCCGCCGTACTTGCTTTCTGTGATATTTATACTACCATTATGCACTTCTATTATCCTTCTTGCTATAGCAAGTCCCATACCAATACCAATAACATTTTTTTCTTTAAGCCGTTCAATAGGTTTAAAAACAAGTTCTCTGTATTCTTTTTCTATCCCAATACCTTCATCTTCAATTAACATATTATAATTACTATTTTCCTTCTCTATTTTTAAATAAACTTTACCATGATTTTCTTCATGAACATACTGTGCAGAATTCTTAAAAATCTGATAAAAAACCATCCTTAGATGCTCAGGATCACCCATAAGTATAACATTATTTGCATTACATTTCAATTCAAAATCTTCATCAATTTCTCTTTTAATTTTACGGACAGAATCAATTAAAAGATCGTTTAAGAATAACTTTTTATTCATAATTTTATTAGGTTCTATCATGAGCATGATTAACATATCATCAATCAATTGATGCATTTCCGTAACATTTGCAGAAATCCTGTCCAGACAATGTTTTCCATCGCCTTTTAAAATTGAATAGTAGTTTCTATTAAGCTTGGATGTAAAACCAAGAATTGACCATAATGGAGATTGAAGTTCATGCGTTGCAAGATCTATAAATTCGATAAGCCTTTCATTCTTTTGCCTTAATCTATTTGCATTTTCTTCCAGCATTACTGTCAAATCATTAATTTTATCTTCTACAGACTGTGCAAGACAGACTTCTGCATCCAGTACTCTTTGAGATATTTCCTCAAGAAAATTCATTCTTACATTAAAACTATCCGGATAAATAGTCCGAAATAACTTTCTTGTTGTGTTCATGAAATCAGTATTTATATAGCCCATTATAGAAAGAGGATATCTCGAATATACTTTGTCTTTAATTATCGATAGGATTTTATCAGAAATATCGGATTTATTCGAATCAATTAAATCATTTATATAAATATTAAAAATCTTACTAAAGTCTTCTGCACTCAATTTAAAATTACTTTTTAAATAATCCGGAATATTATGTATTACAGAATTATGCCAGTCCTTAATAAAATCATTTCGATTATTTTTTAATATTTTTCTTAATTCCTCACCATCCAGGTTCAAATATCATCTCCTTTTTGAATTATTGGAAATTTGATTATCATTTCTGTGCCCTCACCAGGTTCTGATATAACACTTAAATCACCCTTTAATGATGTAATCATGTCTCTTGCAACATTAAGCCCTAATCCGGTACCTACACCGGAAGGTTTTGTTGTTACAAATGCTTCAAATATCTTATGTCGAATCTTTTCCGGAATACCAGATCCATTATCCTTAATAGAAATACAGGCCAAATTGCCGGATTTAAAAGTTCTAATAATAATTTCACCTTTACTAGACTCAACTGCATCTATTGCATTCATCAATATATTCAACACAGCCTGTTCTAAATGCAAAGGTGAAAAATATGTTTCCGGTATTGTATCATCTAAATACAAATTAAATGAAATATGTTTTTCCATAATTCTTAATTCTAGTAACGATAACACATCATTAATCACCTTGCTTATAGAACCAAGAGAGATAACAGGCCGCTGCTGAGCCCTTGCAAAAGAAGTTAAATGTTTGGTAAGCCCGGAAAGCCTTGCAATACTAACTCTTATCTTTCTCATATAATTATCAAGCACTTTTAAAATGCTTTCTTTATTATCTTTTCTTATTTGCAATTCTACATCAAGAAGATCTGTATTTCCGGACAATGATGATATATAATTATTTATCTGATGTGCCATTCCAGCTGCAAGCTGTCCAAGAGCCTGCATTCGCTCTATATTGCTAAAAGTATCTTCCATGCGTAATTCTTTTTCTATATCGCGTAAAATAACCACATACCCTATTTCATTATTAAAGTCATCTCTAACACCGCGGATATTTACAAGAGTCGGAATGGTTTTTGTGCCAGCGGCAATGTCCAGCCTGAGATTGAAAACATCATTAAGGTTGTTTACCTGACGTATCGCTCTTTTGAATATTAACCTGTCCTGTTCATTCTTTATCAGACCTGTAATTTCATTTCCTACAAATATATTTTTCTCAATTCCAAGTTTCTCTATACATATATTGTTAATTGTTTTAATATTTAATTTTACATCTAAGGTAATTACCATATCGAACTGTCCGGACATTAGCTGCTTTGAAGATGCCCTTTCAAACTGGATAAGCTTACTTAATTGAGTATTTTCTTCTTCATCTGTACATAGAACCATTAAACTGCATTTCGAATTAGGTATTGATGAAAGATCCCTGAACTCGCATATAAGGGGCTGTCTTTTTTTTGACTTTCTTTTTATAAAATCGAGTTTTATCTTCATTTTTCCGTTTTCTCTTGCAAAATCTATAAAACGACTGTCAATTTTTTTTAGATATTCGGAAAAATAAGAGTGAAAAAAATCGGTAACAGGCTTGCCAATAATCTCTTCTTGTTCTACTTCACATTTTTCTGCAAATGGGCTGTCACAGTAGGTAATACAATCATGTTCATCAATATGAAAAACAAGCAGTTTCCTTTTATCACCTGTTTCTGTGATAATAGGTCTTTTATTAATTATAACCTCATCATTCTCGATATGAACAAATTTTAAAATATATCCTATTTCTTTTTGATTCTGATCTTTTAAAAGCTCTATATTTTCATTTGCTGCCGCTAAATCGCCTTTGGAAGTTCTTATTGCACGTGTAATATCTATTTTTAATTCCGGGCTGGAATAGATTGGACAACTCTTACAGCTTCTTAAAGTCGGTGAGAATACTTCATAGCATTTTTTTCCAATACAATTTCCATAATCCTTCTTGATATATGAATTTATTTGTACTATCTCTTTTCTTATATTGATAAATACTGCTTTTTCAGAAATATTATTAATTATATTTGAAGCCTGTACTAATGGATCATCCGTTTCACTCCTTTCGGATAATACCTTTTTTACTGTTGCAATTATCTTATCTATACTGCTTGGTTTTTGCATACAATACGATGCTCCTGCTGCTATTGCATTTTTTATAATTTCCGGGGAAAGATAACCGGATATCAATATAAATTCTGTTTTCGGACGTTTATGTTTTATTTCCTTAATTAATGTAATACCGTCCATCTCCGGTAAATAATAATCTGTAAGTATTAAATCAAATTTAGAATCATTAAAGAGTTCAAGCGCCTTTTCTGCTGTTTCTGCTTTTTCAACTTCTACAGTTATTAATCGCTTGTTACTCAGTATAGAATAATATAAATCAAGCAGATCCTTTTCATCTTCTACAATTAAAACTCTTTTATCCAGCAATTTTTATGGTTTCCTATTTTTAAGATAAATCAATAATCGGCAAGTTATCAGAATAATTCTTTAATGATAAATCGCTGTTATTTTCAAGTTTATGTAATAATTTTTCTATTTCCTTGGATTTAATTAATATCTTTTCTATCATTTCTGTTTTTTTATTGTCGTACTGACCGGTTAGAAGCATTTCTGCAGAATTATAAATATAACTTAAGGGCTGGCGTATTTCATGCTGTAATGTACGCATAAGAACATATTTTGTAGACAGCCTTTCTGCAGAGCGCATTCTTAATATAGACTGGTCCATTATTTTTTCATATTCCTTGCTCAATTCAAGGTCATTTTCATCTACCAGCTTTCCAATTTTTTGCATAAAAGCATCTCTGTAGTCAAATGCTTTGGGATAATGCTTAAATAAAACGCCGCGGGCTGCTTCTTTAAAAGAAGTATTAAAAAGCTCTACATTTATTAAATGCTTACCTTCTCTGCCTATTTCCCATATCATTTTCTTTAAAAAATGAAGGGTTTCTACTGAACTTTCATTTTGAATATCTGCAATAAATGAAACAAATAAACGTTCAAGTTTATTTTTATCTATTTCATTACTATCCATACCAAGATTTTTGCTCATGCCGATAATCTTTTCTATCCAGCATTCTATAAATTCTTCTTTACTTTTTTCTATACAATCGAGAAAACTCCTTATTTCTGTGTTTAATTTTTTAGATTTACCATTTGATAATAATTTATTCACATTATTGTAAATTTTGTTAATATAAGTATTGTCCATTGTTTTCCGTATATAATCAATTGCACCGGATTTTATGGCACTCACTGCGATATCCTCATCTCCATATGCAGTTACAATTATAACAGGTAAATATTTATTAATTTTTATAATTGTTCTTAGAATATCAAGTCCGGAAAAATTGTTATTTAAATAATAGTCTAAAATTATAAGGTCTACTGGGTCACTTTCTATTATTTTAAGGCAATTTTCCTTTGACTCTGTATGAGATATTCTATAGTTACGTTTTAATGCATCTTCTAATAATTCACGGTGGTCCTGATTATCTTCTACAATAAGAATATGCTTCTTTTCGCTCATTATATTTATCCTGCGCTTTATAATCACTTAAATATATACTTTTATTAATATTGATTGTCAAGATAATAAAAAACTTAATTCTGATTATATATTATAATTCTATAAAAAAGCCGTAATTTCCTTTAAATTTTGTATAATGCTATTTTGTTATTAAGATTATCTATAATTTCTCTGCTCTTACCTGAAACCTCTTTTATCAGTTCCATAGTTTTTAAGATTTCATTTCCATCCATTTTCTGATTCTCAGAAGTTTTAATTATTTCATTTGATATCTGCTCAAGTTCATTAACAAAACCAATAACCTTCTGTTCCTCTTCTGCTCCTTTACTTACTGCTTCTTTAATTCCTGTAGATACGGTTACAAGATGAGCAATCGAATCGAGTATTTCTTTAGCTCCTGTATTCTGTTCATTCATAGCTTCTGCTATTTGAATTACAATCTGTACTGTTTCATTTATATCTTCCATTATCTCTTTAAACGCCTTGCCTGCCTCTTCCGACAATTTTGTACTGTTTTCTATTTTATTTAGTGTTTCTCTTACATTTAATTTAATTTTATTTGCTTCTTCCGAAGAAACAGATGCTAACTTCCTTATTTCCTCTGCAACAACAGCAAATCCCCTTCCTGCATCTCCTGCATGGGCTGCTTCAATTGCGGCATTCATAGAAAGAAGATTTGTTGTAGCAGCTATTCTTGATATACCGCCAATCGCCTCAGCTATTTTACTTGAAGTATCTTGAACTTCCTGAATAGCGAGTATCATTTTTTCTATCCTTCCTCCACCCTGTTTTGCAATTTCTTCCAGTTGTTTCCCGATACTCTCTGCTTTCGCTGCACTTAAACTTACAGAATTTATCGAACCCACCATTTCCTCCACACTTGCAGAACTTTGTTCTACAGCAGATGACTGGCTTTCTATGTGCATTTTAATATTATCAGTCTCTTTTTTCATTTCATTAATTGCATTTAATGTGCTTTCTAGAGTTGTTTTTTGTTTTCCCAGATGGATATTAATATTATCAATCGAAGATACAATATTTGTAATTGAATCGCCGGAATGCCCAACAGCCAAAGAAAACTCTAAGTTCTCATTTTTAACATTCCCGGAAATGTTCTTTATTTCAGTTATAAAATTATTAAAAGAGTCTGCAGTACTGTTTAAAATAGTTCCAAGAGCGGATATTTCGTCCTTTCCATTGGTATTTACTCTTATAGTGAGATCTTTATTGAATAATTTGTTTAATGCATTTTGAATCTTTTTTATTGGCTTAATACTAATTTTTACAATGATAATCATAATTACAGCTACTCCAGGGCTAACAATCATATAGATTATAAGAATGAATTTTACAAAATTAAGATTTTCGATGATATTTTCTACGGTTTCGGATTGTATGCTATTCTCCATATTATTTACATGAAAAACAAGATATCCTATAGATATCAGCATAAATACTATTATTAAACTCATAAAAATAGTTACTCGTTTTACAATAATTGAATTCGTGTTCTTCTTCATAAAACGCCTCTTTTAGAATATTTTATGTCTAAATGCTTTATTAACTATCTTAAGAGATAATAATATATTAATCCAATTATTTTTATAGTTATAATAAGGAACTAATTATGTAACCTGCCCGTAATTTTCAGGTTTATAATAGTACTCTTATAGGTTATAAAGCTTTTTTGAAATAAATAATTCTACAATTTCTTTATTCAATTTACCCTGCTGAGCTTTTTCCGTTATAATATGTAAAGCATCTTTGAGTTCTATCTTTTTTTTATAAGGCCTGTCACTGGAGACTAATGCATCATATACATCTGCAACACACATAATCTGAGCTTCTATAGGAATTTCCTGTCCATTAAGATTATTCGGATAGCCTGTACCGTCCATCATTTCGTGATGCGCGTATGCAATTTTCGGAATATTTTTAAGTGTCGACGGCTATGGTATTTCATCAAGGAATTTAAAAGAGTGAAAAACATGAGTTTTCATCATATGTCTTTCCTGTTCTGTTAAACTACCGTCTTCTATTAAGTATGATTTTAATTCTTTATCTGTAAGATAGGGCCGCACCTCGCCTTTTAAAGTAACATACTTCTGTTTTGCAAGTTTTTTTAATGTTTCTTTTTCTTTATCTGTAAGGCGTCCAGGTATTTTTGCTTTTTCAAGTAGCTTAAAATACTCATCAATTTTTAATAATTCTTTTTCTTTGTTTACTTTATCTTTAATTTTTGAACCAATATGATACCGTATTGTTTCAAAACGTTCTTTGATATTTTCAAACTCACTTAATAGTAGTTTTTCGCCTTTTGTAAGTACTCTTTCCGCTACTCCGATTTTGCCAAAATCATGAAGCAAAGCGGAATACCGCAATACAAGTATTTCATCCTCATTAAATTTAATTTTAGCAAGAGGGCCTTTTTTTTTATTATTAATCTCCAGTGCTATTACCACGCATAATAAAGAAACTCTTCTTGAATGACCGGCAGTTGCAGGGTCTCTGCTTTCTACAGCAAGAGCAGATACTTCTTATGAAACTGTCAAAAATATCCTTTAATTCCTTATACAGCATCGTGTTTTCGAGGCCTATTGCTGCCTGTGATGTTAATGATTCAAGAAGCCTTTCAGATTTTGCATCGAAAAGTATAACACACTCATCCATCTTCTCTTTTGAATCCAATTTAACATTTTTCATTCTTTTTTTATTTACAAGCTGCACAACTCCTATGATATCACCAATATGGTTTATCATAGGGACAGTCATCATAGAGCGAGTTTCATAATTATTTGCTTTATCAAAGTCTTTAAAGAATTTGTACTCAGCATCTTCGCCTATATTATAGCAGTCAATAATATTTAATTTTTTCTTAGTACAGGCCACATAACCGGAAATACTGTTTTTATTTACAGGTATTGTAAATTTTTCATATATGCTGCCTAATGTTTCGCTTTGTGAGTACAGGAAACTAAGCATTCTGGAATTATGTTCCGGATCTATTCCAGGAAGCACAATATAAATACTCCCGCCGTCTGCAACAGTTATATCACAGCACGTTGCAAGTATTCTCTGCAATAATTTGTCGAGAAATATACTGGGACAAAGAAAAGCTGCGCCTTGTTTTACAGCCGGTAAGAGATTTTCAATTAAAGTATAATGTTCATATTATAATAGGCGAATTTTCTGCCATAAGGATTACGCCGGATAACAGCGCTTGCAGGTATATTTCTGATTTAATAGA
>SDBV01001035.1_pt1 | contig 41043 bp, 53 predicted proteins | sample 2277081 | NCBI WGS metagenome assembly SDBV01 (sample SAMN10402039, study PRJNA504765) | marine sediment metagenome | isolation source: marine sediment core GS10_PC15, 223 cmbsf | place: Arctic Ocean: Southern Knipovich Ridge | collected 2010
CCATAAAGGAGGGGCCCTAATCCTGTCGAAGGGTTCGCCGTCCTATGATTCTTTCTGATAAAGATATTCGAGGCTACATAGAAAAAGGCAAGATAAAAATTACACCTACTCCAAATCTTGATGAACAACTAGGAAGCTGTTCAATTGATTTTCACTTAGGCAATACTTTTAAAATTTTCAATCATTCAAAATACCCATATATTGATCCACGCGAGATTTCCCTGTCATCGGAAATTATGAAGGAAATTGTTGTTCCAAAAAACGAATCTTTCATCATGCGGCCAGGAGAATTTTGTTTGGCAACTACAATCGAGAATCTAGATATAGCCGATGATTTACTAGGAAGATTGGAAGGGAGGAGTAGTTTGGGACGCTTGGGAATAATCGTTCATTCCACAGCGGCCCGTTTTGACCCGGGTTGGAATGGAAAACCAGTGATGGAGTTAGGGAATATTGGTGTAATGCCTGTAGCACTTTACCCTGGTATGAGAGTCTGTTCCTTCACTTTTGAACAGGTTTCCTCCCCAGTTGATAATCCCTATAGAAAGAGGAAAGACGCTAAGTATGCTGGGCAAACAAGCCCGATTGCTAGTAAGCTAGCTGATGAGATGGGCGGAAAAAAAGAGGCTAGATACGTAAAAAAAGGAAAAAAGTCAGTTAAGATTCATTAAACCCCATGGTGTTGTCCAACGAAACTATTAAGGAATTAATAAAGGAAGGTACTTTGAAGATATTGCCCTATGATGAATCCAAAGTTGGATCTATAGGTGTTGATTTACATTTAGGAGATACAGCCTTAAATCCAGATAAAGGTGAGGAATTTAGTTTGGACGAGTACCATTTTTCGTTGGATGAGTTTTTAATTGCCAATACGAAGGAACATATAGAGATTCCTGATAATTTAATGGCGAGGCTGGTTCCACGTTCTTCGATAGCTAGGCTCGGAGTGTTAGTAACACTTGATGCGGATATCTTGCCGCCAAATTATACTGGTAAACCAATTCTAACTTTAAAAAATCTTTCTAAGAAACCGATTTTGTTAAAATCAGGGCTTTCACTTTGCCAAATCATATTTGAAGAGGTGGATAAGTCAGTTTTCGGGTACAAATCTCATTATGACCATACTAAGCCGGAGGCTAGTAAACTCTAAATGGTACTTGGAGTCAATCGGATCAAAAAATTAATAAAAGAAAAAAAGCTTGTTGAAGGGTTGGGAAAACGTGATTTGGAAGAACCCGAAGGGGCTGGTTTGGACCTGCGGCTTGGAGAACTATTTAAAATTAAAGGAGAAACATATCTTGGTTTAGAAAAAAGAAAAACTGTGGATCACAAGTCCGTTGCCAAATACGATCCTAAAAAGACTACACAGTTTACTATAAAACCAGGCGAATTTTACCTCATGCAGACAGTAGAAAAAGTGAATCTTCCAGAAAATATTGTCGCCATTCCTTATCCTCGATCGACCCTTCTGCGATCAGGAGTTTGGTTATTAGCAACACAGATTGCGCCTGGATACTCCGGTATACTTACGTTTGGATTAAAAAATATGGGGGGTAGTAAATTTAAAGTTGATATGGGGGCAAGAGTAGCTCACGTTATTTTCTACGAAATTGCTGGAAAAGGGGTGAGCTATCGAGGCCAGTGGCAAGGCGGGAGAGTCACCACGAAAAAAGAAGAAAAGCAAGTATAATTCATAATTTTTACCTATGAAAGAACATCCAGAATATCAATACATAAATCTGGTTAAGGAAGTGTTAGAAGCAGGAGTTAAAAATTTAGACCGCGGTACTAAAGCAGTTTCCTACAGTGTCTTTGGCAGACAATGCAGGTATGATTTATCAAAAGGATTTCCTCTTTTAACAACAAAAAAAGTTTACTGGAAAGGGGTAATTCACGAGCTTTACTGGTTTATATCTGGACAATCTAACATTAAATATTTAGTCGATAATAATGTACATGTTTGGGATGATTATCCCTACAAAACTTATCAGTTGAAGGTGAGGGAAGGGAAGGCGAAGGATATAACCAAGGAAGAGTTTATTCAAAAAATTACGGATGATGCTAGCTTTGCAAAAAAATATGGCGAAATGCCTAGGATTTATGGAGAAATGTGGCGAAGATGGCCAACTAGAAAGAAGAGTAAGACTATTGATCAACTAGCTTGGGTTATAGAGGAGCTAAAGGAGGATCCACACGCGCGCAATGCTATTGTAACTTCTTGGAACCCAGAGTACCTCTATACGATGGCAGGTCTGAAAGATACGTCGCACTTTCCTATCTGCCACAATGTGTATCAGGTAAGTGTGAAAGAAGGAAAGGTTTACCTACAACTTTATCAAAGAAGTGCAGATCTTTTTCTTGGAGTCCCTTTTAACATTGGCAGTTACGCACTACTTACTTTAATTATTGCCAAGATTTTAGGTTATAAACCTGGGGAATTTATCCATACTTTTGGGGACGCCCATATCTACGAAAATCACTTAGATCAAGTGAAAGAGCAATTAAGGCGTAAACCAAAAGGTCTTCCCACCGTCAAGATTGACCCAAGTGTTGAAGATCTTGATGATTTCCGTCCAGAACTCGTCGTTCTAGAAGATTATGACCCCCATCCGCCAATCAAAGGGGCCTTGACAGTTTCAGGTGGGTACTATGAAAAAGACTACAAACGAGCTATAGGTACAATTCCTACAGCAGCGTCTTTGTTGATTAAAAACAGTAAGGTGTTAATTGTAAAGCATAAAAAAGGAGCAGGGCATTTGGAAGGTACTTACGGGTTGCCAAGTGGACTGGTAAAAAAAGGTGAAGGTGAAAAAAGTGCGGCAGAGAGAGAATTAAAAGAAGAAACTGGGCTTAAAACGGCAAAGGAAGATCTAAAAGAATTTCCCGACAATTTTTATGTTGCAGATATAAAAAGAAGTGATGGGACTGTAAAGAAATTTTCTTGGAAGGTATTTTACTGCAAAAAATTCAAAGGTAGCTTGGAAAAATCAGACAAAACAATTCCAATGTGGGTATCTTTCAAAGACCTGTCAAGATTAAAATTGTTACCAAATGTTAAGAAAGCGGCTGAAGCTGGGCGGAAGTATTTAAAAAATGAAAAAACCAAGAATTAGTATTATATCGGCGATTGCAAAAGATCGAGCTATTGGCAAAGGCAATAGGCTTCTGTGGGATATTCCTGAGGATCTTGAACATTTTAAGAAAATTACTTTGGGGCACCCGGTAATAATGGGGCAAAAGACATACGAGTCTCTAAAAGGACCACTTCCAAAGAGAGTTAACATAATTCTTACACTAAATAAAGACTATAAAGCTTCAGGTTGTACTATTGCCTATTCTATAGATGAAGCTATAAAGGTTGCCAGTGAAAAAGATAATAACGAGATATTTTTTATTGGCGGGGGGCAGATTTATTCACAGGCGATAAAATTTGCCGATAGGCTTTATTTGACTATTGTAGAAGGTGAATACGAGGCCGATACTTACTTTCCGGATTATTCAGAATTTAAAAGAGTGATTTCTGAAAAATCTCACGAATCTTCTGGTTACAAATATACGTTTCTTGAGTTGGAAAGATAGTTTTTACTACCTTTTGCCGAAAAGGTAGTACCAAAGCGGCTGCTAGACTGCGCTAGCTTTTGGACTACGCAAAAAAGCTTCGGGATCCTCGGAAATTCCGCCTCGACAGGCTCGACGTCAGTTTCCGCTTCCTCTTCGCTTTTTTGCAAGTCCAAAGACGCTGTGCTCGTATAGCAGTTTAGTGAGTAAATTTTGAGGGGTAGCTGGAGGATTTCGGCCGGCAGTTTGGCTCCACCTTTGCTGTCAAAGGTGGGAGAAATGATTTGTGCGTATCTTTTGGTTTCTAAAGTTCCTTACTGCAAGATGCTGGACCATACATCTCTACTTTTTCCCAGTTTGACAGACAATCAAGCAAATCCTATAATACCTACATTCGAAAGTAATTTCTGACAGGAAAGGAAACCTGACATGACTAGAGGAAGACGCGCCACAAACTGAGGGACGACAAGTAACGTTGGTAAAGAAACGCAAGGAGAGACCGAGATCCAAAAGGGGTCGCAAGGGCCACCGCGGTGAACTCCAACAACCGAGGCCTTAATCAAGACGGATGGGGAGATAAGGAGGCACATCATGGCAGAAGCTGAAAAGCAGGAAGAAGGGAGCTGGTTTGGCGGATTGATATTCTGGCTGGGACTGATCGTGGTGGTCGGGGTCGTGTGTTGGTACATGGCGGCTGCTTCATCTCGGGCAGTTCCGCAGGCGAGCTACCCGCCAGTCACCATCAAGGTTCCAGAACTGGCCGGAGAAACCTTGCCCGTTAGTGTCAACAGCCCGCCGGATTTTAGGGGCGCTGAGTTTGTGGAGTTTGAGCAGTTCACGGACCAGTACACACCTGATGAACGGTTTGTTGTCCAAGAAATAGACAAAGTCTCGGTCGTTTTGCTGGCGAGTGAAGATTGTTCTGAGTGTCCGGTCTTCACTAATCTGACCTTGAAAGAGGTTGGTGGGAACCAACAGAAAATCGTTCGCTACGATGTGGATACAGAGGGCACGATGACGGTCTACGTGGGGAGAGGCGGCTTTGCTGTGGAGTGGCATGTGATCAAGGCGGCATTCTACACTTTCTGGATAGCGCTTGGTGCCGCCGTGGTTTGGGGTGTCCTGTGCTTCTTTGGACTTGGTGAGCTGGCTTGGTTTGCGATCGGGGACTGAGCAGAAGCGGGATTCAGCATTTTCGTGCGCCTGTAGAATTTGCAACTCTTGCAGGCGCACGCCGAACTTTTGTTTATTCAAAAAGACTTTTTACCTCAGCTAGATTTTCAAAAATAAAATCTGGATTTTCACGAGAAAGCCGTTTTTTGTCATGATATCCTGTTAGTATAGCTCCCGATTTTGTTCCGGCTTTCTTTGCAGCTCGAATATCAAATATAGTATCGCCAACGAATAATAGGTTGTTATCTTGAACTTGAAATCTTTGTTTGATTTTATGTAGGTCCTTTGCTTTATCCTCAGAATCACCGATAACCAGATCCACAAAATTATCAAAACCATAACCTGTAATCTCCTCCTTAAGGTGATTTTCTGGATGAGTGCTCAGCACTGCAATCGGCGTTTTCTTTCTAACTAAGAAACTGAGAGTTTCGTGAGCATCCGGGTAGACCTTAGGAACCACACCTTCTTCCTTTATTTTCGTCAGAAATCTCTCATACAAATTTAGTAATTCAGAATCTGGCTGTTTTAAACCTTGAGATCTGTAAAAACTAATTGCATTGAACGTTGCTGAGGAGAGCCAGTCTTCAAAGGTTACCTTAGGAATACCAAATTCTTTTAGAGCCAACATATTAGCCGCCCAAACTGACCGCCTGTCATCACTAACCGTGCCGCTCCAATCAAAAATTACTATCTTAATTTTTGAGTCTTTCTTGCCCAAATCTTGCATAAAAGACCAGTTTACTAGATTTCGGTTTAGTATTTCAATTGTCTTTCTGTTGTATAATCTTATCTTATATCTGGTTGGTCAAAGATCGGCATGGTTTAGGAGGGAGACACCGTTGTGACGAAACCTTGCCAATTCGGTTTGGTGGTTGTCTGGATAAATGAAGGACCACCAAAAGGGAGGAAGAAGATATGGACCTCCATAAAGGATGCAAAGCACCTTGTGGGTCTTTTCGCATCTTTGCTTGAGGCGGCGGTAAATCTTCCAAGGGGAGCCAAGGGGCCGGAGATAATTCAGGAAGCTTCAAGCCCCACTATTCTCCGGGAGCAACTTGAAGTAGCCTGGGTGGTGGTTGATACACTACTTACTAAAGATATAGCAATCACCCAAGTGGAAAAAGTAGATGCCTGGCAGATTGTGAATTCTCCAGGGAAACTCGTGATCTGTGTGACGAGAAACAAGACCAGGGCGAAACGGAGGAGAAGGAGAGCGAAAAGGCGGGCTGGATCCAACTGAAAGGTTGTGACTCCTAGCCCGCTTTGGCGATTTCTTGAATACTTTGGTGTAACTAGGGTAAAATCCACGTAATGAAATCTAAAGGAAAGTTAGTGGTTATCGAAGGTTCAGACGGTAGCGGCAAGACCACACAACTATCACTGTTAAAATCCTATTTAGCGAAAAAAAATATTCCAGTTGAAATAATAGATTTTCCCCGTTACAAGGATAATTTCCATGGAAAAACTGTAGCTAAATATCTAAAAGGTGAGTTTGGAAAGGTAGATTTGGTGAATCCATATCTTATTTCTTTAGTCTACTCTTTGGATCGCGCCGATGCCAAAGGGGAAATGAATAAATGGTTAAAAGAGGGAAAAATAGTTTTAGCCAATCGCTACGCTGCTTCAAATATGGCGCATCAAGCAGCAAAATTGCCAGAAGGTAAGCGTGAGGATTTTCTAAAGTGGGATTATGAACTTGAATATGAAATTAATAAAATTCCTAAGGAAGATCTGATTATCTATCTTCGTGTTCCGGTGGATGAAGCTAGAAAATTAGTCAAGAAGCGGGGTGGGCGAGATCTGCATGAAAAAAGTCATAAAATTATGTCTGAATCTGGAAAAATGTATGAACTTCTAGCTTCTCGCTATAAGCATTGGGTAAGGATAAACTGTGTGAAAGGTGGAATCTTGAGAAGCAAAGAAGATATTCATAAAGAAGTTGTTGAGATTCTTAAAGATAACAAAATCATCTGAATTATTGCCTTTATTGACACACTCCTTTATACTAAGAACGAATTCACACGCCCGACGTATAAACCCTCATCCAATGGATGATTTCAGGCGGAGGTCAGAAAGGGTTTAATCCAAGTTAAGAGGCAAAAGTAAAAAGTCAAAAGGATAAATATGAAATTACCTACGATTAATGATTTACTAGAAGCTGGGTCTCATTTTGGACATCAATATCGCCGCTGGAATCCCAAAATGGCTCAGTATATATATACCGCCAAGGAAGGAACGCACATAATTGATTTGGAACATACGGAAAAATTATTAGAAAAGGCGGCGGAATATTTGAAGGAAGTGGCCTCAGTCGGCGGCACAATAATATTCATCGCTACCAAAAAACAAGCGTCTGAAGCCATCAAACAAGAAGCTGAAAGATCTGGTGCCCTGTACCTGAACCATCGTTGGGTTGGAGGTCTTTTAACAAACTGGGAATCAATTCAAAAAACCATTCAGAAGCTGCCAGATTTAGAAGAAAAGCTGAAAGTTGCAAAAGAATCTGGTCTTACCAAGAGGGAGCAGGTTATGATTCAAAAAGAAATAGATAAACTCACTCAATTTATTGGTGGTATTCGAGATTTGAAAGGAAAGCCGGATGCTTTGTTTATAGTTGATTCTCGAAAAGAAGACAATGCAGTGCGTGAAGCTAACAAAATGGATGTTCCAGTAGTGGCTATTGTAGACACAAATAGTGACCCTACCAAGGTGCAATACCCCATCCCTGCTAATGACGATGCCATAAAATCAATCTCCCTTATCGTAAAAGCAATGGCAGATGCGGTAGGTGCTGGAAAAAAACTTTGGGAGAAGAAGGAGACAAGGAGGGTTGCGAAGGAAGAAAAAGAAGCTAAAAAGGAATCAAAATGACTAAGGTAAGTGCTGACCAAGTAAAAAAATTAAGAGGAGAAACCGGTACTGGTGTGATGGATGCCAGGCGGGCTCTGATTGAAGCTGATGGAGATTTTGAAGAGGCTAAGAAAATATTGAAGGGCAAGGGTGCCGAAGCCGTGGAGAAGAGGGTTGAACGGACAACTTCTCAAGGTTTGATAGAAACCTATACCCACACTGGTGGAAAAGTGGGATCTATGATACACCTTGCTTGTGAGACAGATTTCGTGGCTAAAACAGACGAATTCAAAAAATTGGCCCTAGAGGTAGCTATGCAGGTAGCAGCTATGAATCCAGAGAACACAGATGAATTATTGGAGCAAGAATATATACGAGATTCAGGGAAAACGGTGAAGGAGTTGGTGGATGAGACTGTTTCAAAAACTGGAGAGAATATTCAGATAAGGAAAATCGCAAGATTTGCGCTGGGAGAATAAATAGAGTCGTCTACGAACGATTTTTTCGTTTTCAAATCAGTGCGAAAAATGCCGGTTTATACTTAAAATGATTCGGCGCGTGTGCTAAGGTAACCTTAGAAATTGGACTAACGTTTCTTAGGATGCTATGGAACAACTAATTTCAGAAACAAAACAAAAAATGCAAAAGGCAACTGAACAGCTGAAGCAAGAGTTTTCTAGTGTTCGAACAGGAAGAGCCAATCCAGCATTGATCGAACAGGTAAAAGTGGATGTTTATGGATCGATAATGGTTCTTCGTGATCTTGCCTCAATCAATGCTCCTGAGCCACGTCTTTTAGTAGTTCAACCTTGGGACAAAAACAATGCCGACCTGATAGTTAAAGCGATTCGAGAATCTGGTAGTGGCTTAAACCCGGCTGAAGATGGAGATGTTATTCGAGTCCCAATTCCATCGTTAAGTGAAGAAAGACGTAAAGAGTTGATAAAAATGGTCCACGAGAAAACCGAAGGTACTAAGGTGGCAGTACGAGTGAATAGGCGTGACGCTATGGAGAGAATTGAAAAAGATGAAAAGAGAGGTAAGATCTCTAAAGACGATCGGCACCGTCACCAAGAGAGCGTGCAAAAAGTCACGGATGAAGCAACAAATGAGTTGGATAATATGCTAAAATCAAAAGAAGCAGAACTTTCGCAAGTCTAAATGTCTGTAATAATCGCCATTCTTATCGGAATATTCATATTACTTTTCCTAATTTTTATTCATGAATTTGGTCATTTTGCTACGGCCAAATTTTTTGGTATCAAGGTGGAAGAATTTGGTTTTGGCTTTCCGCCACGGGTTTGGGGAAAGAAAATAAGAGAGACAATTTATTCTATAAACTGGATCCCGGCGGGTGGTTTTGTGCGTTTGCTTGGTGAGGAAGAAGAATCAGAGGATCCAAGAAGCTTCACTAAAAAATCACCTTGGGTAAGGGCGGCGGTGGTATCTTCCGGTGTGATAATTAACTTTCTTTTCGCCGTTTTGGTTTTTTATCTGATTTTAGGATTTAGCTCATTCAAATTTGATTTTGATCAAACCACAGTGCAGACAGATTTTATCTTTGGCAAACAGCAAAACTCACCAATAATTTTGGATGTGGCTGAGGGATCGCCTGCTGATAAAGCTGGCATACGGATAGGCGACAAAGTGATTTCGGCAGCTGGGCCAATGGAGAATCAAGGTCCAATTGAAACAAGTGATTATCTTCAAAAGTTTATTCAAGCACGAGTTGGCTTGGAAGTTGGTTTAGAAGTGCAGAATATTGAGGAGGATCAATCGCGTTGGGTGGAGTTGACGCCAAGAGTAAATCCACCTGAAGGGGAGGGCGCAATGGGGATTGGCCTGGGTCTTGATTTGGCGACGGTAAGTTACGTGAGCCCGACTGATAAAGTATTTTCTGGTTTTATGCACGCAGTCAACAGCCTTCAATTTCAGGCGGTTGCCATTGGTAGTTTGGTAGGAAAGTCTGTTGAAGAAGGAAGCCCAGAACCTTTAAGGGAAAATGTTGCAGGCCCAGTGGGTATTGTAGCTTTAATTACAAAGTTTGTAGGAGTAGGTGGAGTGGCTGCGTTTGGCGCTTTATTGAGTTTAGCCGCATTAATCAGTTTGATACTGGCTGTTATAAATATCTTACCGATACCCGCTTTGGACGGAGGTAGATTTTTCTTTATTTTGATAGAAGGGGTAACGGGAAAGAGGGTTGATCCGAAAGTCGAGCGGATAATTCATAGCACCGCATTTTTATTACTCTTAGTGATTGTTATTTTGGTTGCCTTCAACGACGTTATAAATATTTTCAAATAGCGACTCCTTGCTTTTTTGGCAACTTTTCAGTTAAATTGTATTTATGCAAGACACAAGCTTTCGTTACAGTAAGCTCTTCGGGAAGAGTTTGCGAAATACTCCAAAAGACGAAACTTCCAAAAACGCAAAACTATTAATAAAAGCAGGGTTTATTAATAAACGAATGGCTGGGGTGTACGAGATCTTGCCGCTTGGAAAACGAGTTATTTCTAAAATCGAAGGCATTATTCGCAAGGAAATGAATGAAATTGGCGGGCAAGAAGTTTCTATGAGTGTATTGCAGCCAAAGGTACTTTGGGATGAAACTGATAGGTGGGCAAAACTAAAGGGAGCCATGTATCAAATGAAAGACTCTTCCGGAAAGGAAGTTGGTCTTGGTTTCACTCATGAAGAGCCTATGATTAGTATGGCTCGCGACCGCGTCAACTCATATAAAGATTTACCGGTATATCTTTACCAAATCCAAACCAAATTCCGAGATGAACCACGAGCAAGGAGTGGGCTTATCCGCGGTCGAGAATTTCTAATGAAAGATTTATATTCTTTCACTTCTTCAAAGAAAGAGTTGGATGATTATTACGAGGTTGTGGCCAAAGCCTACAAAAAAGTTTTTGACAAAATTGGACTTGACACCGTCTACACCGAAGCAGCTGGGGGAGTGTTTACCAAAGAAAATACCCATGAATTTCAGGTAATTACTAAAGGTGGGGAGGATACAATATTTGTTTGCGAAAATGGAGACTTTTCTGAAAATAAAGAGATTGCCAAGGTCAAGGACGGAGATAAGTGTCCAAAAGACGGTGGGAAAATAAGCGAATCCCGGGCAATTGAGGTGGGGAATATTTTCCGATTTGCTGATGTGATGACGAAGCAAATGGGCTTTAATTTTAAGGATAAAGATGGTCAGGATAAACCAATTTTTCTTGGTAGCTACGGAATTGGTATTACTCGAAGTATGGCGGCAATTGTGGAAGTCCACTCAGATGATAAGGGGATAATTTGGCCAGAAAGTGTGGCTCCTTTTAAGATAAATTTGGTTTCCTTGGGTTCTAGTGAATCTGTAGTCCAAAAAGCAGATGAAATTTTCGATTTACTTTACAAAAAAGGCGAGGAAGTTTTGTATGATGATAGGGAAGATTCCCCTGGAGTTAAACTCTCTGACACAGACTTAATTGGGATTCCAGAGCGATGGGTTGTTAGTGAGAAGACTCTGAAAGAAAATTCTGTAGAAATAAAAAAACGTTCAGAAGATACTCCTAAACTAGTTAAAGTATCTCAAGTCGTGTAGTTTTGGCCTAGAAATGCCGAGTCGGTGGCGCGGTACACAAGTCCGAACCACCGACTGAAGACCCACTCTCCTTTTCCGTGTTAGGCAGCCGCTCCTCTGTATTCAGACCATTCGGCATCGCCTCGTAAACCTGGTTCCTCTGGGCGTGGTGATAGAAGTCCTCTTCTCCGAAGGTCTGCTCGGTGTCGGAGAGATCTTTCTACCTGATCTACCATGGACCTGATTGTGTTTGCCTTTAAGGGAGGTACTGTGCTGAACATTTCCTCATCACCTCCGAGGTCTTGATCTACACCAGCGGTGCATCGTTGGCACTAGGCAAAGAGCGAGAAAGCAGACAGCCGCTGCGTATATGACTGGAGCTCCCCACAAGAAGGATGGTGGAAAGTCCAAGGCTATAAAGCCCATTGATTCACCCCCATCTCTCTGTGAGCCTTGATTGAGTCCCAGGTTTGGATTACGACTACGGTGGCTCCAAACAGGAGCCAAGTGAACCAGTTCTCTTCGATCACTGCAGCCACAATGAAAAAGGCGATTATGACCAGCCCGGCATTTACGTGTGTTTTGGCAATATACCGGTGAGCTTCGCTGAGCGAAGATCGCTTTCTTGATCGCCTGGCAAACAGTACATAGGTTACAAGCAGCACCGCTGTAGCCCAGGGGGACCAGAGGGCTGCTACCGCTACCACTATTGCAGTGAGAAGGTAGGCGGAAAGGGCCTTCGCGTGAGCTGTTTTTATGTCAACGTGCGAATGATTCATTACACCTCCGACCTCCTTTCTACCCAGATTCTTGGTGTTTTGCTTCGCGACGATCGAGGATTTTGCTAAAGACCGCGGCAGTTACCGCTACTAGAAGCGGAATCAACCACTGACCTAGAGTTAGGAATCCCAGAAATGTCATGCTAGTTTGATCTCCTCCTCACGCTAGTCACGATCGTTGATCCAGCTTGCAACTGCGAATAAGACTCCAAGCCCGGCAATTGCTCCTATACTGATTAGGCCGAAGACAAAGCCGAGGATTGCGTTCGGACCCACCATCAATCGGGTAGCCCACGACTTTGGGAATTGCTGATCACTTGCTTTCATCCATGGTAGTTCAGCAAAGCCCGTGGTACAGAAGCTGACAACTTGCCAGATGATTGTTCTAGTATCCTCGAAAAGTTCTCGCATTGTCGAAAAGCATTTTGCACAGAAGCTGACAACTTTCCAGACGATTCCTATGATGTCACCGAAGAGTTCTCGCATTGTTTCTCTCCTTGTTTGATCTCTCACAACAAAACGATCACTTTCTTGAGTCGCATTTTACCACATATTTGTTTTAAATTCATAAAAGTAGTAAAATCCCTTGATACTTCGACAAGCTTAGTATAAATTGTTTGATCACTTACTTATGAACAAAGAATCTAATAAATATATTGATCTTCATACGCATACGATTCATTCCGATGGTGCCCTGTCTTCGGAAGAATTGGTAAGGAAAGCAAAAGAGAACAATCTAGCTGCTATCGCTGTGGCTGATCATGAGGATACAGATGGTATAGACGATGCAATTCGTTTTGGTAAAAAGCTCGGAGTCGAAGTAGTTCCTGCGGTTGAAATAACCACATACGCTGATCCGGAAACAGAGCACCATATTCTCGGCTATTTTATTGACTACAAAGATAAAAAATTCCAAAAGAAGCTTGCGGTTATTCAAGATGCTCGCCAGCGGAAATCAGAGAAAGTTGTAAAGAAACTAAATAGTCTTGGTTTTGAGATAAATTATGGAGATCTTAAAGCTCTTGCCTCTGGTACAATTGTATCTCCTCATATTGCTTGGAGTGTTATCAATGATCTTGAGAATAGAAAAAAGTTAAAAAAAGAATTTGGAGGAGTTCCAAATACAGGCGAATTTATACGAAAATATCTCATACCCGGCGGCCCAGCCTATGTGCTAAGAGAAGCGCCGACTCCAAAGGAAGCCGTGGATATGATCCATTCGGTTGGTGGTGTGGCTGTTATAGCCCACCCATGCTGGACCGTAGTAAAGAAAGAAGGAGACAAGTTGGTTTTTGACGACAAAGAATTTGAAAGACTTGCAAAGACTGGTATTGAAGGGGTTGAGGCACTGGCCCATCGGGAGAGTGAGGAGGATACAAAAATGTGTATAGATCACTTTACGGACTTGGCCAAAAAGCATAAACTTCTTGTAACCGGGGGATCTGATTTTCACGGTTTTGGTAGTGCGGGTAAAGATTTGGGATTTTCCAATTTTTACCTAAAAGTTCCGTACTCTGTTTTGGAAGATCTGAAAAAGAGGAGATATGGCAAGTAAGTGCCTTTTTTGCGACATAGCAGATAAAAAGATTCCTACAAAATTTGTCTATGAAGATTCTGATTTAGTGGTTTTTAGAGACGTAAATCCGAAATCTCGGGTACATTTATTAATTGCTCCCCGTGAGCATATAAAAAGCTTTTTAGACTTATCTGACAAGAATAATTTGGTGTTGACAAAAATGATAAAAGTGATACAAAGGATTATAAGAGACAAAAAATTGGAAGGTGGCTATCAGGTAATTTTTAATGGCGGTAAGTATCAACATATTCCGCACCTGCATTGGCATCTTTTAGGAGATTAGAATTTTTCATTATAAACAGTTTGGAGGTGTTTTTGTTAGGTAATGGCAAAGGTTGAAGCTAAAGAGGGTGAGTCAGTTGAAGTCCTCATTAGAAAATTTAATAAGAAAGTTTTGTCGGAAGGCATTTTGAACGAGTTAAAAAAACGCGAGTATTACGAAAAGCCTTCAGTGCTTCGAAAAAAAGAGCGGGCTGCTAAAGAACGAAAGATAAGACAAAAAGATCGAGAATTTTAGAATTCCTCTCTGCCCACAAAATCAATTAATGTATAAAGTAAATGTATTTGTGGAACCTCATTATCCTTTGCGGAGAGCGCAACTATCACGTGCTTGTATAAAAACATTGGAAAAAATGAATGTGAAGGGAAAAGTCGAGATATCCGTCTCAGTTATTGGTGATAGGAAAATGAGAAAGATGAACAAAGATTTTCGTAGTATTGATGAACCAACAGATGTTTTAGCGTTTCCATACACTTTAGCTGATTCTCGGACAAAAGACTTTGTGAATCCACCCACTCAAAAATATTTAAATTTTGGCGAGATTCTTATTTCTTACCCACAGCTTTTGAATAGATCTACCAAAGAAAGTGTTTTGGTAGATGATATGGCCAATATTTTGGTGGTTCATGGCGTGTTGCATCTTCTTGGTTATGATCACGATAAACCAGACGAAGCAACAAAAATGGAACAGCTTGAAGATAGCATCCTCACAGATCTCAAACCCCAACCAGCCCACGAGATTCTCAAATAACTAAATAAGTTGACCCATAGCTGTATAATTACTTAAATAAGTTGGTGATCAGTACTAAGGAGGGAATTCTCGTGACTGAAGAAACCGTGGAGGATTTGATATCCTGCTCCGAATGCGAAGGGAAAACAGGTACTAGCTTACTCTACGGGGAAGTGGGCCAGCTTCTGAGACGCTATTGGGAGGGAAGGCAGTCGGTAGGGAGTGGAGTAAGAGAACTTCTGGTTGGAATCCACAGGTCGATTCACGATCTGCCGGATAATCAGGCTAAGAGAGTTGGAGTGCTGGTGGATTACATCCACGACTTTCTGGTAAGCGGAGATCGCTTTACGGAGCAAATCTTGGCATCGGCGATTGGTTCAACCATCCTAGCCCCAGCGCCATTGAGCGGTATTGCCTACCGCCTCTACACAGTACTTTGCCAGGAGCGTAAGATTCCTGCGTAAAGTAAGGGAGACGAAGCTTCATAGCTTACAAGCAGAGGCGTGGTTGTGAACATTGTTTTACACCCACGCCTTCAAATATCTTTAATCTTCTTGCAAACAATATTACCTAGCTGTTAATCTAGAATCATGAAACTTGTTGTTGGTTTGGGTAATCCTGGGGAGCGGTATGCAAATACCAGGCACAATATTGGTTTTCTCATTTTAGACGAGATTATCAAAAAATACGTTGCCTCCCCTCAAGTAAATAAAAAGTTAGGGGCTATTTTGTATTCTTTGGACAAAGAGAGGTTATTACTAAAACCCCAAACGTTCATGAATCGCTCTGGCGGGCCAGTAGTTAATATTATTCGTTTTTATAAAATTAAGCCAGAAAATGTTTTAGTGATACATGACGATGTGGACCTTTCATTTGGTGAGATAAGAAATCAGTTTGCGCGAGGATCGGCTGGACACAGGGGAATCGATTCAATAATTGAGTCTTTGGGGACCGAAAAATTTAATCGGGTTCGGATTGGTGTTGGTCGTCCTGATCCGGCTACTAATGGAGGAATGGAAACAGACGCGTGGGTTTTGCAGAAATTTTCTAAAGAAGAAGAGAAAACACTACCAGAGATTGTCCAAAAAGCCGTTAGGGTTGTTATTGATTGGCTGAAGGTACAAAAAGACGTTTAAGCTTTTCTTTCCAAAGCTCAAGTGTATTAGTAGAAGTTTCCATTCCCAAGACACTGGTGTATCCGCTTTTTCTATCCTGATCTATAAGTCGAATTAATGCTTCTTCTACCTTATCCTTTTCTGCAGATGGCAGCTCGACAATATTAATAAATGTTTTGCTTGTATGAACGGGGCCGTTTTTATCTATTACGGTTCCAATAGTTTTTATAGTTTTTAGGTAGCCTCTGATGGTTAATTTAAGATCATTGGTCGTATATTGTTTGTATTTTGGGTATTGGGAAGTTACATAATCTGCAATTCCCCAGAATTTAATTGGTTCGATATATGATAAACCACCGATCAAAACCTTTTCACTAAACTGAGTTTTCCAGCCCTCTCCGCTACTTATTGCTTTTTCAGGTTTTACTTCAAAATCTATGATTTCTCTTAAGGATTGATTGGTATCTCCAAAGAGGATGATTAGCTTTCTATCTGTAACCGAAAAGTACATACCAAGAGAGAAATTACCATACTTATACAGATCCATTGAATAAACGTTTACGTTTTTATATATACCTCTTTTTGGAGTGAGCCGTGGTACGGTTACTTTTTTAGCTACGCCTTTGTGGCGCATATATTTCACATCGGAAGACCAGTAAGCAGATCGGCCATCACTGAGTTTTGCCTCTACTTGGGCGGATTTCAGATCACTGGAAGGAGTATATTTGTATGTTTTTTTTGTGGCTGGGTCTTTGGGAACTTTTGCTATATATTTTGGGGTCAGGTCAGCCAAAGAGCTTGGGACTTTTGAATTATCCGTTAGATACCTGGAAATTGCATCTCCGATTGAATATAGATTTGTTCTACGAGTTGAATCTTGCATGCTCAACTCGTATTCCTTTAAGTAATTTGGTATCTTTATTTTTGAGAGCGAGGCCTCTACTTTCTTTGGATCCTTTATGTCTGCAACAAACAGAAACTCAGGAGATTTTTTAGCACTGCCGGCATTGAAGATAGCAGCAACTTGGGAATCAAGATAGACTAGAAAGTCTTTCTCATAGTCAATGCCCGTAGTTTTTCGGAATTCGGATCTGGCTTCCTCCAAAAATTTAAGTGCCTCCTCAGAAGTTTTTCTTTGGTTTCTATTATCTGAGTTTTCGGCTAGATCCTTAATTTGATCGATTTGGTCTTGGTAAGCCTGATAGTAATTTCTTGTTTCACCATAGATTGCAGGGGAAATACCAGAAAATTTCTGAGGTAACCGACTGGCAAGTGAATCTTCAATTTTGAATGGGTTTTTCAGCCCCTCATCAGGGTTTTTAATGTCAACTTGAAACGTGGCTATGTTTAGACCATCATCTTGGGCTGTAGCTGTGAAACCGACAGGTATTCTCGTGTAGGTATCTGATTTTTCGCCTGCACCTCCGTATCTGTCAGGACTTGCCATGAGAGGCTGTGATAAGCTTTGGCTCGGTAGAAAATTGTCATAAGGAGACAAGGGTAGGTTTTGGTAAAATTTTACTAGGGTTTCCTTAGGGAAATACTTGGCGATCTCTTTGTGATCAGGATTGTCTTGAAGGTTTTTTAGATCGCTATTCTTAAAGCCAAATAATGATTTCACTTTGGCAAGATCAATCGATTTCTTGACAGCAGCAGCTTTCTCACTGGCTACGATGAAATTCTTGACGGGTGTTGCGTAGATTCCTTTTGGGGTGGGTAATCCAAACTTCGAAGACCCGTAACTGAAGGATCTTTGAGCAGAACTGCTCTTTTCCTTCAACCTAATATTCATTATGTTCTGACCTTCATACGGTTCATCAGAGATATCGTAGATATCTGGGTCCTTTCGAAATTTTTCAAGCTCACCCCGAGCATCTTTTGGACGAGGTAGTTCAACGATATTAAGCAAGGTATTTAGGGAGCCATAACTCTTGTCTCCTGATTCTGTAGGGCGGAGTTTTGCAAAAAACAGCTCCTCTTTTGAAAGACGTAAGATATCCTCTAATGGGTTGTTTTTCCCAGCAAATTCGGAGTAATAATCATCAAACCTGCCCAGTGCCTTCTCTCCACCTGGGAATTTTAGTAGTAACTCCTTGGCTTTTTTTGCCTGTGGGTGCTCATTTACTGAAAAAGTCAGATAGTATTCAGTATCATCTGGGATCAAAGATAGTGTCGTGATTCGATTTAGGAATAGTTCGTTGACAGTAAATCCAACAATTACCAGTAAAATAACTACCAGTATACCCGCAATAATCTTGTAGGGTATTTTTCTAAGTTTCTTTGTGGAACCTTCATTTATGATTCTTCCTTCTACTTCTTCTTCTTCCGAGTCATCGGGTGGTGTCGGCGGTGGGTTTGGATTAATGAAAACTTCTAGGTTTTTAGAAGGAGTAGGCATCCCAGATTCATTCGGTAGGTTTAGTTTTGGTTCTATGGGGGTAGGTCCTTTTGAAGCTGGGGCAAGATCTGGCGGTTCTTTTGTGTTTCTAGCGTTCATAGGCAGAATACAAAATTATTATCACATAAAATCAAGGTGTTATCAATCAAGGTGTATAATTAATGACGTGTGAGAATTAAAAATTCCCAAGAAAAAGTTTTCGAAGCCCCCTCGAATGTGAGTTTGGGAGGATTTTCTATTTCCCAAAACCAAAAAATTACCTCTTCCAGTATTTCTAAAAAGCTAACTGATTTTGGATATGAAACGGTGGGTGTTGATAATGTTTATCAACAAGGTCAGTTCTCAAAGAGAGGTGGAGTTGTCGATATCTGGTTGGAGCGGTACAAGATGCCGGTTAGAATTGATCTAATCGGAGACAAAATCGAAGCAATTTATCTATTTAATTCCCTTACGCAGGAAAAAGTAAAAAGCCTAAAGAAGCTATTTATTGTTCCGTATAAATCTACACCAGCCTTTGCACCTTCCTGGGCAAAAAAACAAATTGGTAAAAACGAAAGGCTTTTCCTTTCGGAAATAGAGTGCGGAGATTTGGTGGTGCACATCGATCACGGGGTAGGGAAATTTTTATCTATTGAGTATCAGGAAATGGAACCAAGAGTCGGAAGGACTTATTTAATCGTTGAGTATGCTAAAGGAGATAAACTTTACATTCCAATTGCGCAGATTGAGCGAGTCACAAAGTATATTGGTACACCGGGGCGGCGTCCACAACTATCGTACTTAGGCACGGGCGCTTGGGAAAGAACCAAACAAAAAGTGAAAGAATCTATTGTTGACATTGCCAAAGACCTACTTGCCATTTATGCGAAAAGAGAAACTATAAGACGGCCAAAATATAGTCAAGATACTCCTTGGCAAAAGGAATTGGAGGATAGTTTTGAGTTTCAGGAAACGGTTGACCAGATACAAACAATTTCTGATGTGAAGAGTGATCTTGAATCCACCAAACCAATGGATCGGTTGCTTGTAGGTGATGTTGGCTTTGGTAAAACGGAAGTTGCGATGAGGACATCTTTTAAAGTTGTCCAAGATTCGTATCAAGTAGCCATCCTTGTTCCGACCACAGTTTTAGCCGAGCAACACTACTACTTATTCAAAAATCGTTTAGAGCATTTTCCGGTGAGTGTGGAGATGCTTTCGCGGTTTAGAGATGAAGCGGAACAGAAAAAAACCATAGAAGATTTAAAGACAGGCAGAGTCGATGTTGTTATTGGGACGCATCGGCTTTTAAGTAACGACGTGGAGTTTAAAAATCTCGGACTTCTGATTATTGATGAGGAGCATAGGTTTGGGGTGGCCGCCAAGGAAAAATTGAAAAAATTAAGATCTGAAGTTGACATATTAAGCATGAGTGCAACACCAATCCCAAGAACTCTTCACATGGCTTTAACCAAAATTCGTGATGTTTCCACCTTAAACGAGCCGCCACCAGGGCGAAAGGCGATTGAAACTTTTGTTGGAGGATATGATTTAGCCAAAGTCAAAGGAGCACTTGATGCCGAGCTAGAAAGAGGCGGCCAGGCATATTACGTTTTCAATAATATAAGTGGAATTGCCGGTAGAGCACTTCAAATTCAGAAGCTGGTGCCAAAGGCCAGAGTTATTTTTGCTCATGGACGTATGGATGATCGCGAGTTGGAAGACGCCATGGAAAAGTTTTATTCCAAAGTGGCCGATATTTTAGTTTGCACCACCATTATTGGTTCCGGGCTGGATATGCCTAATGTGAATACGATTATTATCGATAACGCTCAGAGGTTTGGTCTCTCGGATCTTTATCAATTGCGGGGTAGAGTGGGAAGATCGGAAAGACAAGCCTACGCCTTCCTTTTTTATCCAAAAGGATTTGTGCCAAGAGGGGATTCACTTGAGCGATTATCCACCATGGCCGAAGCATCCGAACTTGGTTCTGGTTTCAGGGTGGCAACGAAAGATTTGGAGATTCGGGGAGCCGGGAATCTTCTTGGAGTTCAGCAAAGTGGGAGTATTGCTTTGGTTGGCTTTGAACTCTATGTCCAGTTATTATCACAAGCTGTAGAAAAATTGAAAACCCCATAGGTTGCTTTCCAACAAACATTTTAGTAATATTGCTTTCTATAAAGAGAGATTTCGCACAGGAGCAAGCAGTTTTTGCTGTAAGGAGGCGAGAATCATGCGACTTCAAGGATGGTGGTTGGAGGTTGATCCAGAGGGAATTCAAATCCTCATCGGTATTCTTTACAGAAATGGTACTCGATCCTCTCTACGCGAAGTAAAGACTTTCAAAGGCAAGCCTCGGTGGTTGGAGTTTTTCTCGGCACTTTGCCAAGGAAAATGGCTAGACGAAAGTTCAGTACCAAGGAGAAGTCTCTTGAGGATTGAGCGGTTTCTCGAGGAAACAAACCAGGCATTTAGGGCTGAGTTTCGCCTAGCTTTACGTATTCGAAAGTTCCCTAAGGGACGGCCAAGAGTACAAGTTGGCCTTGTTGGAGGGTAGTGAAGGAAAGGAGATAACCATGAAAAAACTTGCCGCAGTGGCAGTCACGCTGGTAGCTGCCTGCATCGTCTTCTTGCGGCTGACGCAGAAGAGTTACCTAGAGAAGATGGGGGGTTATGCAGACAAGGTGTTGGCGGATACTGATAGGCTGCAAGAGCTGCTCGAGCAAGAGTCGATAGCGAAAGTCCTTGAGATCGGAGAATACGGAGAAACAGAAGCAGGGGAGGAGTTCCTGCTCAGGTTGGGTCCGGAAGACGAAGCAACCCGTATCCTTTGGTGGTGGTCCGACATCCGGTGGAAAACTGACAGGCACCACTTCCAAGTACCGCCCGAGTTTTGGGAGCTTCACGATAAGTTCTGGATACCGGTTCGGAGAGGTATGGCGGATGTTGACAATCTCATCCGACAGAATAACAAGGAGCGAGCTTCGGCCGAGTTGGTAGACCTGAGGACTCGTGTCGAAGAATTTCAGAAAATGCTGAGAATCTGACCAGTCAGGTTCTTCGAAGCCCCGGTTCTGCAAAACACTTTGCAGGAGCGGGGCTTTCCATGTAAGATTTCTTTTACTGTAAATTTTTAGTCCTATGCGGATCTTTTTTTCCAACAAAAACAATCCAGCCATCTTCGTGCTGTGGTCCACAAACCACTTTTCCAGAATTTAGCTTTCGGCACGAATCGCGGTCATCATGATGAGTATTGTGAATTACCCCTCCAAACTTATTCCAAGCATACGTACCGTGGACTTCTACTTTGTCACCCATTTTGACAGGAGCGCGATAGGCTCGTTCCAAATTGTGAGCTACCAACACGGTCTGACCGGAAAAGAGTTGGACAATGAATCTTTGATGATGAATGCCTTCGTGATCATCCTCCAATATTCTTACTACTTTGCCTTCGGTTGTTAAGGAAACGTCAGACTTCCTTTGTGAGAAAGCTTCTTGTACATCCATCAAATAAAGTATTACTTGTCTAGTTTCAAGTGTCAAGATTTAAGAGTGGATTGTCAATTGGGGAAAATGCAGGTAAAATACCTAGGTCGTGACAACTTTGTATCGTAAATACAGACCACAAAAACTATCAGAAATAATTGGTCAAGACCATATAGTTACTGCTTTGTCCAAACAGCTAGAATCTGGGAAAATTCACCATGCTTATCTTTTCACCGGACCAAAAGGAACGGGGAAGACATCTACGGCGAGAATAGTCGCCAAAGCTCTAAATTGCCAAAAGCCTACCAAATCTAAAGAACCTTGTAATAAATGTGCAAGCTGCAGTGCAATTTCCGGCGGGAGTTATTTGGATCTAATAGAAATTGATGCAGCGTCAAATAGAGGGATTGATGATGTAAGAGAACTTCGTGAGGGAATAAAACTGGCTCCTTCAGGCGGTGCTTACAAAGTATATATAATAGATGAAGCCCATATGCTCACACCTGAAGCATTTAACGCTCTCCTGAAAACTTTGGAGGAACCTCCAGCTCACGCAGTTTTTATTCTCGCTACTACTGAACCACATAAACTTCCCGGTACAATTGTATCCCGCTCCCAAAGGTATGATTTTGGAAGACCGCCAGTTGATAAAATTCAAGAAAAACTAAAAAATGTGGTGAAAGAAGAAAAGTGGCAGCTAGAAAAAGATGCCCTGATCGAGATTGCTAAAGCTTCGGACGGTGCGTTTCGAGATGCAGAAGTTCTTTTGGAGAAGGTGGCCGGGGTAAATCCAAAGGCGAATGTAGAGGAAGTTATTAAGCTTATCGGAAAGAAGAACGTTTCCCAAGTCTTAGAAATATTGGTGATTGCTGAAGATAGGGATGCTAAAGCCGCAATTCTCTGGCTTGATGAATACGTTTCTGGTGGAGGTAATATTCGTGTGTTGAATGAAGCTATTCTAGAGATTCTTCGAAAGATTCTGTTAATAAAAGTGGGGGTAGGAGAGAAGTTAGTCAAAGAAGTAAGCCCAGAAGTTTACGAAGGTCTGGTCAAGTATTCTGAAAGAATAAATCAGCAAAGGTTTGATATTTTGATACGTTTATTTACCAGAGCAATAGAAGAGCTGGCTATGGCTACGATTCCGCAACTACAATTGGAACTTGCTTTGGTGGAAGCTTGTGAATTTGAAGCAGGCGGGGGCGAAGAGGAAAATAAGAGATTGGATAATAGTTCAGAAGATAAGAGCACATCAGAGCCAGAAGTTAAAGAGGAAGCAAAGGTGGCCGAGGATGATGATTTCAAAGAGGATGGGAAAGCAAAAGCTAAGATAAATCCTAAATTAAATATTTCTGAAGAGAAAATCTTGCAGAAGGTAAAGAAAGCGTGGCCAAAAATATTAAAAGAGGTAAAAACAAAAAACAAAGCACTTGAAGTTTTCCTAAGATCTACCAAACCAGAAAGCATTGAAGATGAGACTATTTCTCTGAAGTTTTATTACAGGTTTCATAAAGATAGAGTAGAGGATCCGAAGAATCGAAAGATTTTAGAGGAAGTAATTGAAAAGGAAGTAGACAACCCTGTTAGAATAAAAGGTGTAATGAGTGAGCGGCCTGCTGTTAAAGCTAAGAAGATTGAGAAAAAGCAGGCTGATCAAACCGATCCAGTTCAGATATTTGGACAATTAGAATGATTCTAAATAAAAGGAGGTTTTATGTTTGACAAAATGAAGCAGATGTATGAATTAAAAAAGCAAGCCGATGCCATGAAGAAAGAACTAGAAGCAGAGGTTCTTGAGATTGAGCATGGTGAAGTGTTAGTAAAAGTAGATGGTACTCAGAAAATTCGAAGTTTGGTATATCCGCAAGATATTGAGCCAGACAAAGTGAAAGATGCTATTAATAAAGCTATGGACGAAGTCCAAAAAGTCTCCGCCAAGAAAATGCAAGGTATGATGGGTATGGGTGGGATGAGCGATCTTTTGAAAGGTTAGACCCCCAAGCTACATTTTTATATTTTCTCTTGACACTTAAATATTGAAGTAGTAGGTTTTAGACAAACTTGGTGAATCGAACGCGAGCTATTAACGTTGGAAGGGAGTAGCGAGAAAATGCGTTGGTTTTTACTTGGTCAAATACCACTGTATGTACTAGGTGTGAGTCTCCTCTCGTGGGTTTGGTCCAATCACGTGCCTGTAATGCTTTCGGTGGTATTGCTTGCAGGATGGATGGCCCTGGTATCCTTAGTTGCGTTGTGGGAGTGGAGATCCAGAGCCACCAAATCTTTCCAGCGAGGAGGAGGATGAAAGCTGAAGGGTATTCGGAATGGATTCTGAGTGCCCTTTCCGCGTTTTTTTTTACAAAATAAGGTATAATGCAGTAGTCGAAGGGGAAATAAACGCTGGAGATTTTCTGCAAAAAAGAAGGGAGATGAGAGACCGTGAGTTTTCTAGATGTTTTTACCTCTCAATCGAGGAGGAGAGATCTTCGGCGTCAAATTGAAAAATTGATGGGTAATGGGACGGGGATCTACTTCAATTCCTGGCAGATAGATAGGACAAATCCTGATGCAAACACACTGAGCATGCAAATCTTGGAGTGGTGTCGAAAATGCTTGGTCCGGACGCGTCGGCCGTACGGGCTTAGTTTCACATCTGTGGTGCTGACGATTTCTGGCGAGAATTCTGAACCGGTTGCTAGTGTTCCTTTTTCTGGAGTTCTCCCGGGTGAGTTCTACAATGAGGGAAAAGTGGAGCAAGGGATCCGAGAAACTATCGCTGGTTGGAAGGATTCTGGAGTATTTGGACAAGATCCAAACCTCAGGATCAAAGCGTCGATGTTTAGTTGGGGAGATCTGATCCATAGGCTTCTGAATGATAAAGCATCACCTTAAGGCACTTTGAGCTTGACTTGTATGATAAGTCTTGAACAGGGTGCCCTTTCCGCGTTTTATTTGGGGTTTCTTTCTGATAGAATAGAATCTCATGAAACTTCCAAAATCCATCGAAAATGTTATCGCTGAACTTGAAAAATTACCAGGAATTGGGCCTAAGAGTGCCCAGAGACTTACTTACCATCTTCTGAATGCTCCAAAAGAATACTCAGCTTCCTTAGCTTCTGCCATAACTGAGTTGAAAGAAAAAACTATCATTTGTTCAACTTGTTTTAATATTGCGGAAGAAAACCCCTGTACTATTTGCGAATCAAAAGGCAGAGAACGCTCGCAAATAATGGTGGTGGAAGATCCTTTGGATGTTTTGGCCTTGGAGCGATCCCGCTCTTATAATGGTCTATACCACGTTCTTCATGGAGCAATTGCACCTTTGGATAATATTGGCCCTGACGAGTTATATATCAAAGAACTTTTACCAAGATTGAAAAATGGACATGTTAAAGAAGTAATATTGGCAACGAATCCTTCTGTGGAAGGAGAATCTACTTCGATGTATATCCAAAAATTAATTTCTCCTTCAGGCGTTCAGGTTACTCGTATTGCCCGCGGTCTACCGGTGGGAGGGGATTTAGAATATGCAGATGCAGTAACTCTCACGCGGGCAGTTGAAGGCCGGAGGGAATATTGAATAGTGAATGATCAGTGAGGAGTGGTGGGTCGCCCAAAAAGATAAGGACGACCCGTTATTGACCGACGAGGCTGTGGCGCACTGATTCTAATGAGCTGCACCACCTTGCCTTGATCTATCCCATTCTTTCATTGTCATACTTCCACCTCCTCTGGTTGCTTCGGGTCCAATGGCTTGGGGTTGGCAATCACTTCCTCTTTCAGCTTTCGCATCAACAACACGCGCTAGTTTCCCTTTGGGGGGTGTAGTAGGCATGGTTGAAGTGTGCCACATGACTATACTCTTCCTCCTCCCTCGGTTGCTTCGGGTTCAATGACTTTTGGTCGCCGCCTGGTATTTCAGACCTTGCTGGCGATGGTCGAGTTGAGCGCGGCCACAAGCCCCCTGAACCCTTACCTGAACTCCGTCAGCGTCTTTAGCACCTGCTCTCCGAACCGCGTGATCGACCCACCGTATTCCTCCTGCACCTCTCGCGGCCCAGGCGCTACCATCAGGCACAGCCCCCGGTTGTGCGTCCTCGCCTTCATCACGTGCTCCAGGTACTCTTGGGTGCTGTCGAAGTGGACCTCTGTGTTCAGACCAAGGTTTGGGATGATCGCTGTTTTGCCCCCTAGCCGCTCCCACACCGGCTCGAAGGGCGTCTCCGTCACGCCGAAGTTCACGCCCCTAAGGTTGTGCACCTTCTCCAGCACGGGAAGCTGGTGGGTGATGTTTCCGCAGGAGTGGATCATCACTCCTCCGAACTCCTCCGATAGCTCGTTCGTGTAAGGCAGGCAGAACTCCTCGTAGAGCTTCGGGCTGATCACCGCCAGGCTGTCGTCGCTGATCGAGATGCCGCGACCGTCGGGCAGCCAGAGCGGCGGGAAGTGGCACGGGACGAATTCCGGCGACCGCGACCGCTGCTCCTTCACGTATCGAATGATCAGGTCGGTTACCATGCGCATCAGCCGGTGCACTTCCTTGGGGATGGTCGTACATAGCCATCATGAATGCGCTCGGTTCCCACACCAGGTAGGCGGTATCGAGAGGTCCCTGCAGGTCCGTGATCGCGACCGGATAGCGACCGCCCGTCTCCGTGACGAAGTGGTCCGTGAACTCCAGCATCTGGCCCAATTGTCCGTCCGTCACCGCCGGCTCCGGCATGTCGTACACTTTCTCGGCCGGGTCTTCGGGCAGGATCACCGGGTGCGCCCAGGGGAGAGTGTGGTCGAAGTACTGCACTTCGGAGCCGAACGCCGATGCGAACACCGTCACCCCGCCTTGCGGCTGGACAGACGGCACATAATCGTCGTTCAAGTCGACGGCCTCACGCCATCGCAGGATGTCCAACTCCGCGTTGAGTTGGTAATCCTTGTCCTGGAAGAGCTGCGGCAGCGATGTCTTCTCCGACATCGTGGGCGCCAGCGACGGGGATGTCGGGAACACCCAGAGCGGCCGCCCCACATCCTCCAGCGACCAGAACGCCTCCCAGCGCTGGATGATCTCAGCGTACTTTGGTTTCTTGGTGATCGAAGTGTCCAACATGACAATACTCTTCTTCCATTTCCAGTAACTTCTGGTGAAGCAGCTTTCTCCTTTGAGTATATTTTAACTTGACAAGTCAAATTTTGTAGTAAAATATTGTTTATGATAGTCGGAGTTGTTGGGCCACTTGGGGCTGGTAAAGATGAAGTTGTTAAGTATCTTAAGTCAAAAGGTGTAACTTTTGTTTCTCTCTCCGATGAAATCTTAAAGGAGATTGAGAAAAGAAAGCTTTCCGTTGATCGCAAAGCCTATGTTGACACGGCAAATAGTTTGCGTGAGGAATTTGGTCACGAGGTTTTGGCCAAAAGAGCTATGAGCAATCTCAAAAAAATTCCAAGGCGTGTAGTTGTTTCCAGCATTCGTCATCCGGGTGAAGTAGAACATCTTCGCTCGTACCCAAACTTTGTTCTCGTTGCTGTTTTAGCAAAACCGAGAGTACGTTTCAGCTGAGTTACTTCGCGAACCCGCAGGATCGATAATCCTTCGTGGAAGGAGTTTCAGGCAGTTGATAAAAGTTCTATGAAGGGGGCTAACCTGGACCACGAGCAAATTGGCGAATGTCTGAAACAAGCAGATTTTACGGTCGAAAATAACGGAACGTTAAAGGAGCTACACGGTAAGTTAGGAGAGATTCTGAAAGAACTTTCTGATTAATTTGTGATAAACTTTCTGTATGAATATTCAAGAAAAAATCCAGACGGATTTGAAAGAGGGTTTAAAATCTAAAGACGAATTAAGAGTATCCACTATTCGTTTTCTGATGTCGGCTATTCACAATGCCAAAATTGAAAAAGGCGAGGAATTGAATGATGAAGATATAGTTGGTGTTATCCAAAAACAGATAAAACAAAGAAAAGAGTCTATTGAAGGTTTTAAAAAAGGCAACCGAGACGAGCTAGTTGAAAAAGAAACCAGAGAAATGAAGATTTTACAAGAATATCTTCCTGAACAACTTTCTGAATCTGATGTGGAACAATTAGTTGATAAAGCAGTTAAAGATACTTCGTCTTCATCCGTTACCGACATGGGTAAGGTAATGGGTAAATTGTCTGGTGAGCTGAAAGGCAAAGCGGATATGAGTGTTGTGAGTTCTATAGTCCGAACAAAACTTTCTTCCTAGTTGTAGCAACAGCATCGGTTCCGTACTGGGGATCGCGTGTCTGGTAGTGGTTTTTGACCTGAATTACTGCCAGCCGACTTTCTTAAATAGCACCGATTATTGTTTTTACAGCTCCAAATTTCAAAGCAATTTAAATAATCACAAGCATTCTTTCAGAGGCTTGACTTGTTGCCGCAGAAAGTATACTTTTTATTAAAGGAGTGAGTGATTTTCCAAACAGAGAGGTTAATTTTGGGTTCTACGGTTCATGCTTCGCCTTTCAGGCGCCGATAACGTCTTTGAGGCACTTGGATCGTCGGTTCCAGTGATGGTGTATAGTCCTACCTGTCTTAATACTGCCTCGCAAGGACAAAGCCATCACTTAGTGGGCCATCGTGGGTGGTTGTGACTTTACTGGTTGACGACTGGTAGATCTCTTCCACTAGCGGCACGAGGTTCGCATTCGAGGTAGAGGTCGACAAGCGAAGTAATCTAGGGCACGGTAGAGTTACAAGCTTGGCGACCTCCTTCAATCTTTGAGTGTTTGGTGCTGAGTTTTGCTAAAGAATCACGGCGACTCAGCATTATTCACGACGGGACGGGCTATCCAGGCTAACGTGTGCCACTTCCTAGGTGCAGCGTTCCTGATGCTTGTCCCTTTCAGATGTGAGGAGCGGCGTATTCCCCCCCCCCACCAGCTGCGTCGCTCCTCACCCTACCTTTTCTAACACCTCAAACTTGATTAAACCGGCCCTCTTGTATATAATTACCATTCAGACACATCGTAATAGGCTTTTAGGAAAAGATGTGTCTTTCTTTATGATTTAAGCGGAGGCTTCTATGAAAGAGATAATAGGAGAAGGCCTTCGTTGGATAGACGTTGAGCATCCTTCAAAGATAGATCTTGAGAGGATCCACAAAGAATTCCCTCAGTTTCACGAACTTGCGTTGGAGGATACTCTCTCGCCGATCCAACGGCCAAAGATAGATGAATTTGATGACCACCTTTTCATAGTTTTGCACTTTCCGGTTTTCGAAAAGCGCACCCACAAAATCACCTCTTCGGAGATAGATATGTTCGTAGGAAAAGATTATGTGGTTACACTACATGATGGGCGGTTGAAGACTTTGACCGAGCTGGTGGATAAAGCTTTGGACGATAATAAAAAGAGAAAAGAGATCTTTGGGAAAGAGACCAGCTTTTTAGTCTACAATATCCTAAAACCGCTTTTGGATTATTGTTTCCCGGTTCTTTATAAAAACGATGTTAATCTTGATATTTTAGAGGATAAGATATTTGAAGGAGGGGAGTTTTCTAAACTTGTTGAGGAGCTCTCAATTGAAAGAAGAAATGTTCTTAATTACCGCAGAATCGTAAGTCCACAAAGAGCGGTAATATCTGGTCTTGAAGGGGCGATGAAAAAAATGGATTTCAAGATGGCAGATGTATATTTTGATGATCTTGTTGACCACATTGAAAAAATTTGGAATACACTAGAGGAACAAAAAGAGGTAGTTGAGGGTTTACATGAAGCAAATCTGGCACTGGTTAATACAATAACGAATGATGTAGTACGCTTGCTTACAGTCATCACCGTGATTTTCCTTCCACTTACACTTATCGCTAGTCTCTACGGAATGAATGTTCCGCTACCTTTTATGGATCATAAATACGCTTTTGAATTTGTGTTGGGGATAATGTTATTGCTTCTCATCCTCATGGTTATCTTATTCCGCAAGAAACGTTGGATTTGAGTTTAGATGGAAGATCGATGATGTAAGATGTTAGAAGAGTGAAGTGTCGCAGGAATAGGCAAAGCCCCTGCGACACGAAATGGGAAGCTGAGTAGTTCATTGGAACCGCCGGATAGAAGGGGTCGGATAGTGTATGAACATGACGATCGTCCCCAGCATGACGAAAATCCAAAGGCCAATGTACCAACCCACTGCTACATCCGTTTCTCCAAACCAGTCTTGTGACCAGATGAGACTGACAATTGCTGCTGTCGCCAGCAAAAGCAGGTTCCGCGTGAGCCACACGATCCAGCGTTTCATAGCGATCTCCTTCCTAGCCACCGTCGGCTGGCAGCTTCAGTCGTGTTTACTACTGAGTCCTGATAGCCCAAGCGTGAAGGCTACTGCACCGATGAGCGCAGTAATACCACCGAGGATTGTGAGAATGAAGCCAGAGACCTGAAGGAATTCGTAGGGCCAGCCTTTGGTCACTTCAGCTTTTGCGAAAAATCCTAGGCCTTGAGGTGAGACAGTTATCGCTGTTAGGCCCCCAGCAAGCAGCAAGCATCCTATGGCTAGTAGGATAGAGCTTGTCACCAGCACCTCCCTCATTTTTGGCCTCCTGTAAAGCGGCGGACATTGCGTTCGTCGTTTCTCGATCTCGTTAGGAACAATGCGAAATAGAGCACAACGATTAGTGCGCTGGCGGCGATTCCTATTACGAGATTAGTGCCGGCGACAGACATAATCCCGACAGTAAGGTGGGATAACCCTACTGCAAGCGCAAAGAGTGTTATGAGAACGATCGCTACTTTAGACAATGAACCTCTCCTTACTTTCGATCGTGCTTGTTTATTAGTGTACGTGCCTGTTTTGGCAAGGGGATTATACCACAAATCCTATAGAATGCTTCATATCTAATTCCATCCGCAGCTTGCGGAGATAGATCGCTAATTCGCTCTGCGCTAGAATACTGGCTAGAATTAGGTATTCTCGAATCCTGCGCCCCGCCATGGGCGCGTTAAGTATGTCAATATAAAGCTACTATCTTGAGAGGAATTTTGGTATTATTAGGTTCATGACAGATATTTTTTTGACGAACACGTACTCTCGGAAAAAAGAGAAGTTTAGACCTATTAATTCAGGAAAAGTCGGTATCTATACTTGTGGCCCCACAGTTTATTCTCACATTCATATTGGAAACCTACGTAGTTACTTATCGGCTGATATTCTCAGAAGGGTTTTTGCTTACAATGGTTATAAAGTAAAACATGTTAAGAATATTACCGATGTCGGACATTTGCGGACAGATACTGAGAGTACAGAAGCCTACGATCCCATAATTTCTGAAGCTTTAAAAAAAGGTAAAACCCCTCAGGAAATCTCAGAGGAATACACAAAAAAATTCAAGGAGGATGAAGGTAAATTGAACATTTTGCCAGCTGATGTTTTTCCCAAAGCAACCGATCATATAAAAGAAATGATTGAATTGACGAAGGAGTTGTTAGACAAAGATTTTGCCTACGAGGTTGAAGGTAACATATACTTTAACGTCAAAAAGTTCGAAAAATATGGACAACTTTCCGGGAACACTTTGGATAAGATGGACAAACTTTTGGAAGCGGTTCGTGTTTCTTCCGAGTCCGACAAAAAAGATAGTGTTGATTTTGCTCTTTGGAAGAGGGCCGATCCGGAACATATTCTGCAATGGGAGAGTCCTTGGGGAAAAGGTTATCCCGGTTGGCATATTGAGTGTTCGGCCATGAGTATGAAGCACCTTGGAAAATGCTTTGATATTCATACTGGTGGAGAAGATAATATTTTTCCTCACCACGAAAATGAAATTGCCCAAAGTGAGGCAGCTACAGGTAAGCCGTTTGTAAACTTTTGGCTTCATGGTGGTTGGCTACTCGTTGACGGTAAAAAAATGGCTCGTCGTGAGGGAACTGTTTACACAATCTCAGACATTATTGATAAAGGTTTCAACCCTTTATCCTTTCGTTATCTCGCTTTAACTACTCATTACCGGTCAAGATTAAATTTTACTTGGGACTCTTTGAAATCGGCCGAGACTGCGCTCAAAAATCTTTATCGTGAGGTTTCTGGATACGCGTTGGAATCTGAAGGGAAGATAGGATGTGCCGAATACGAACAAAATTTTCAAAAAGCAGTAAACGATGATCTTGACACTCCAAAAGCATTAACTGTTGTTTGGGATTTGGTGGATAGTGATTACCCAGCTTCAGCGAAACTAAAGACTTTATTTAAGTTTGATGAAGTTTTGGGATTGGGTCTTGAAAAAACTGCCAAGGAATCTAAAAAAATTCCTAAGGAGGTAGGGGAGTTACTAGAAAAGAGGGAAGAGGCTCGCAGGCAAAACAATTTTGCCTTGTCAGACAAAATCCGCGATCAAATTAATTCGAAAGGTTATGAAGTAGTCGATACAAGCAAAGGGCAAAAGCTGAAGCGAGCCCTTAATTAATTATTTGGAAATAGGTTGGAGAGGTTGTAGATTAGTTCAGAAATCGGTAAAATGAAAGTTAGTTGAAAAGAATATTTTTATGGCTGCCGTACTGCCGCAATCCAAAATACTTAGATTCTCCAAAAAAGGATTTACTCTAATAGAACTTTTAGTGGCAGCCTCTATTTTATCAATTTTACTGCTTATAACGGTTGCCAGTTTTAGACTTTTCTCCGGTCAAGTCACTCTAGATACTACTAGCCAACAGATTCTTAGCACTTTGGAACTTGTCCGTACTCAGACTCTTGCTTCTAAGGATGAGTCTCAATACGGAGTACATTTTGAGACTTCGAAGTATGTGTTGTTTAAGGGTTCTACGTATAGTGATACAGACCCAAACAATAAAGAGTATGATCTTTCATCGAGTGAGATTTACGACATAACTCTATCCGGCGGCGTTGATGTAGTCTTTACTAGAGTGAGAGGTACCACTGTTAATAATGGTAATATTAAAGTTAGATTGACTGCCGATACAAGTAAGACTAAGACCATTCTGGTAAATTCTTCTGGCTCTGTTAGTTTGGAAGAAACGGTGACTCCGACCGACACCAGGATTACTGACAGCCGGCATCTTCACTTTGACTTAGGTTGGGGTATACAAAGCTCCAACGAGCTTACGTTTATTTTCAGTGATCTACCCAACCCTAATGTTCAAGAAGATATTCCTATGGCTGGTTTTTTTGATGCTGGAGAGTTTGATTGGGAGGGTACAGTGGAGGTTGGTGGCTCTGATCAGACATTGAGAGTTCACACCCACGTTCTAGAGGTTATGGACACAACACTTTCGGTTCACAGAGACGGACAGGAGAATAATAAGGCAGTGCAAATATTGATTGACGGTAATGAGATAGTTTCTTATTCAACTGCCGGTATACCCACAGTTGGTGGTTCTGGTGGAGTGATGACTGCGCAGTGAAAGTATGGATACTAGATTAATGCTGCATAAAAATATAAAAGGCTTTGGTTTGATAGAAATCTTGATTGTTGGAGCAGTTATAGGGATAGGATTTGTTGGTATAGCTGCCTTTCTAATTAATTCGTCTGGATTGACCTTTCAGGTGATTCGAAATACAGAAGCGGTTTCTTTAGCAGAAGAAGGTATGGAAGCAGTACGAAGTATGCGTGACGAAAGCTGGTCAGCGAATATTGCCACTCGTACTTCGGGTACAACTTATTACCCTAAGATTTCTGCAGTCGATAGTAAGTGGATACTAACCACAGATTCTGCCGATGGGCAAATAAATGATCTTTATACTAGGACAGTGACTTTTGAGAGCGTTAATCGAGATGCAACTAGTGATGATATTGCTCCTTCCGGTACGCTAGATGAAGACACGAAAGAAGTAGTTGTTAAGGTTACGTGGAATGAAAACCAAGCTACAAAAGACGTAACTCTAACAACTTATATTACTAACTTTATAGGTAACTGAAGTAAATTTTACTTATGCGACCCTTAATGTCTAAAAACGAAAAATCTAAAGAATCAGGTTTTACTCTAATAGAGATATTAATTTATGCTGCTCTTTTCGTGGTGATTGGGGTGGTGGTTAGTGCGTTTTTTATCCAGGTCGTTAATGTAACTGAGACTTCAAGGAGATCCAGGGAGTCTTTGGATAATGCACGGAGAGCTATGGGGGTAATCGTCCAAGAGATAAAGCATGCAACCAATGTTTACACACCAACTAGTACTTTAGGGACTTACCCAGGGCAGCTTAGTTTGGAAACAACTAGGGACCTGCCGGCAGATGAGAACACTACTTATGTAGATTTCTACCTTGATGACGAGAGAATTTATTTGAAGAGAGAAGGCCAGACGGAAGAATTATTAAATTCAGAAAAGGTGAAGGTGACAAATCTGGTATTTACTCATTTGAATGGCGGTGGTAATTCAGCAGTCCAAGTGAATTTAACCGTGGAGTATTCTGATCAATTTACCGGTCCAAAGACACCCGTAACGTTGTCGCAAACAGCGTCGTTACGGTCTTATTAGAAGATTTGCTAGTAATATGAAATTTTTGTATGTTGGGGAATATGAAAAAGGTCAAGTGACAATAGCAACAGTTCTTATAATTCTTTCTGCGGCTTTAGTTTTGGTGACGGCCTTAGGGTATCTGACTTTTAATGAGATACGAAAGATTGACAACGTAGTGAAGTCTGCCCAAAGTTACTATGCCTCTGAGGGTGGGATAGAAGATGCAGTACTTAGGACCAAGACTAACATGAATTATTCACCTAACTATACTTTGACGGTGGGGGATGGATCTGCCGAAGTTGAGATTTCTGGTCCTGTAGAAAATCTCGTTATTACATCTGAAGGAAATGTGAATAGCCGGGTTCGTAAATTAGCAGTTAATCTTAACGCAACACCATCTTCTGTAAACGTGAGTTTCAATTATGGTTTGCAGGTTGGCGATGGAGGACTAGAGATGGATAGCAATACAGAAGTCTTTGGCAATATTTTCTCCAATGGACCGGTTGAAGGTTCTAACACCGCGGATATTTACGGAGATATTTACTCTGCTGGTTCTGAAGGGTTGATTAACAATATGAATGTTAATAAATCTGATCCTGGAGAAATAGATGGTAATGCCTATGCAAATACTATTACCAACTCGACAGTTGAGAATATTCTCTATTGCCAAACCGAGTCAGGCAATAATAAACCTTGTGATACCTCCCAGCCTGATCCAGAAAAAAAGGATATGCCGATTACTACTGGGGATCTGACCATAAAGAAAAATCAAGCTTCTAGCGGTGGGTCTATTTCTTCACTTACTGTAGGCGGTGGTGAATCTGTTTCATTAGGACCAAAAAAAATTAATGGTAATCTAGTCATCGAATCAAATGCCTCTCTGACTATCACCGGAACAATTTGGGTGACTGGAGATATAACCCTGAATTCAAATATTTTGGTGAAACTTGATTCTAGCTTTGGGACAGAGAGCGGTACCATTGTCGCCGATGGTAAAATCCTATTCAGTAGTAACGTGACTGTTTGTGGCTCTGCGGGGGGCATCATTGGTTCTTGTAACGCCGGCAACGGCAGTTATGTGATGTTTCTTTCTACAAATTCATCAGTGGACCCGGCTAGCCCGGCAATAGATATGGGTAGTAATACTGATGCAGCTATTTTATATACGAATAACGGTATGATTCAAATAAACTCAAATATAGGTATCTTGGAAGCGACTGCTTATAAGCTGAGAATAAATTCGAATGCAATTGTAACATATGAATCTGGTTTGGCAGATGTTATTTTTTCGAGTGGACCAGGTGGTGTTTTCAATATTATAAGTTGGAAAGAGATAGAATAGGTTAAGCTAGTCTTGTTTAGAAATTGGATAAATGATACGATCGAAAGGTATTACTGCCAATGTTTGGATTTGGAAAAGGCTCGCGAGAACTAAACTTAATACCCAAAGAAGAACAAAAAATAAGAACAGCACGCATCAAGATTCTTACGTTTGGGACACTATTCGTAGTGATAGCCTTTGAGCTTTTAGTGTTCTTTGGGGTTTTTCTTATCAATCAAGCTGAACAAAATACCAATAAAGACCTAAAGCAGACACTTTCGCAGAAAGAAGCCGAATGGCAACAATTTGCCACTAAAGCAAATTCAGTAAAGGAAGTTAAGACCAACTTGGCCGCTGCAGAAATTTTTAATGATCAACACCCAAATCTAGAGTCATTTATCCAGAAAATTCAAAAAGTCATACCTAGTGGCATAATTTTAACGAATTTGTCGGTTACCAAATCAGGTGAGGTATCTATTCAGGCAACAGCTGCTAAGTCAGCTGTTATTTATCAATTTTTTAGCGTGCTGCGAGAAAGAACAGAGGATTTTGACGAGGTTAATTTAATTAGTGTAGCTAAAAGTGATTCCGGAGGTTACAATTTTATATTAGATCTAAAAGTTAAATGAAAAGTGCTTTTAAATTTTTCGACAAGCCATTAGTTCTTATTGTGATTGCGGTTATAGCCGGTCTTCTTGTTACCTTGCTTATAGTGTTTTTGCTCATTATGCCTAAGTTTGCATCTTACATGAGTTATAAGTCCCAAAATAGCAACTTAAGTAGTGATATTGGGAAGCTGGAAAGTAGTATTAAAACAGTAAAATCTTTAGACGAGGAAGAACTGAATAGCATTTATTCAATTTTGAATAACTTTGCTCCAAAGACGGATGACACTTTAAGATTTTTGGCTCTAAATGAAGTTCTTGCTTCTTCTGCAGGAGTAGGCATAAGCTCTGTTACAGTGTCAACTGATAAGGACTCACAAACTAAAAGTCAAAAGAATGCCCAATCTGCAACCCAAACAACGCAGAGTTTGGCAAATTCTTATGTTGTTAAAGTTGCTGCAAAAGGTTTCTTTAGTAATTTTCTAAGGTTCATCTCAAACTATCAACTGACTGATCGTCTTGTTGGTTTAAGCGAAGTGACAATAGCTGGGGGAGAGAGTGTTTTGACAGCGACATTAACTGTTGAATTACCACTAGGGGCTTCCGCAGTAGCTTCTTCTGAGGATGATTTAGTATTGACTCAAAAGGAAAAAGATATTCTTAAATCTATTGAAGATAACATTTTGTTCTCAGTGTCTCCTGCCAAAGATCCTCTTGGCCGCCCAGACCCGTTTAGATAGTTTCTTTCAAAATCTTAAGGTTGCTTGAGATTAATCAACAAAAGTAAGGGCTTTGCCGGCTTTATTTGCCCTACCTGTTCTACCTATACGGTGCACGTAGTCGTCGTAAGTTTCTGGAAGATCATAGTTTATCACGTGAGATACATTATCTATATCCAAGCCTCGTGAAGCCACATCTGTAGCCAAAAGAATACTTATCTCATCTTGTTTGAATTTCTTGAGCATCCTTTGCCTTTGAGACTGGCGTCTATTTCCGTGTATGGAACCAACTTTAAACCCACGCTCGGTCAGTATTCTATCTAGTTTCTCTATTCCATATTTGGTTCGCCCAAAAATAAGTGCCTTTTCCACCTCTTTTTGATTCAAGAGATCATGTAGTTTGTCTACTTTGTTGCCTCCATTTACTCTTACTACATCCTGATCTATTTTTTCAGGAGTGTTGTGCGCCTTTACGGATACGGTGACAGCATCTCTTACAAAAGTCTGCAGAAGCTCCTGCACTTTGGTAGGGATTGTAGCTGAGAAAAATAGTGATTGACGCACCTTTGGAAGAAGAGAGATAAAATATTTTACATCGCGGATAAAGCCAATATCCACCATCAGATCCACTTCATCCAGCACAAATATACTAAAATCTTCTAGGTGCAATTTCTTTCTTTCAATAAGATCGCGTAATCTACCCGGTGTGCCGATAACAAAGCCAGGGCGGCGCTTTAGATCGGCTATCTGGCGGTGTATGTTGGCTCCACCAATCACAATGGATGAATAAGTACCCATTCCCTTACCCAATAGGTGTAGTTCTTCATTTATCTGACCGGCTAGTTCTCTAGTTGGGGTAATGATTAGGGCTCTTTGTCCTCTATTCCTAAATACCTTATCGATTAGAGGAATCAAAAAGGCGGCAGTCTTTCCGGTACCTGTATTAGCCAAACCAATCAGATCTCTACCTTCTAGAATAGTAGCAATAGACTGATCCTGAATTGGGGTAGGGTGGGTGTAGCCTTTTTGGACAATGTTTTGCTTCAAAGGCCCGACTATATCAAAATCCGTGAAATTGTTGTGCGGGGTATAGTCACTTTCTTCTGAAACTTCAGCTGCTTTTTTTATGAAAATACTTATATCCCCACCTAGTTTTGTGCTAGGCCCTTTGGTAAATCTTTTTACATTAGTAATACTCTTAGGATAGCTATAGCTCCCACCGTTTTTTGACTTATTGAATTTTCTTTGGCCAAACCCATGGCTACGATTCCCAAAGCTGGCACCTCTGCGTTGTCTGTACATAATATTAAGTTGAAATGAAAAAAAAAATCTAAGAGTAATGGCCTTTATAGTCAAAGAATAGCCTTGAAATCTTAGGAGCTAATTTCAAAAACTATCCCTGACTGCTCTTTTGCAGAAATTTGAGGGAAATAGGAGTTTGTATAGCTCAGCTTCTATTTCAACTATGGGATAGTATAACACACGAGTCCTAATAACGCAAGTAAGTCTGTTATGTTCAGGAGAATGGTAAAAGTTGAGGTGGTTACGATAAAAGGTTACTTGAAATCAACTGTGGCTAATATATTGTTGATTATTTCTCTTTTGGCTGTATCGTTTTTGTTTAATGATGCATCTATAAAGAATGGTTCGTTATTTATCTTCATTTGAATGATCATCGTATACTCAGCTGGCTCAATATTTTCATGATGATAAAAATATTGCTTAGTTTTGTAGGTATCTATTGTAATATCTTGTTCATCTATTAGTTCCAAGTCTGAACTTCCAAATCCTCCAAGAAAGTTCTTTGTGAAAGTCAAAAATAATTTATCAGAGGAATCTTTCACCAAAATTTTTGTATTTACCTTATTGATTTCGAGGACGACACCATCTTTTTCTTCAGCAGTATAATTAGTGGGTATTTTGAATTCAATTGAAATTAGGTTTCCTTTATGTATCTTCCAGCCTGCGGTTTTGCTTTTTTGAGCAGAAGGTTCTATTTCAGTTTCTTTTGTCGTTTTCGACGAAGGTATTGAAGTTTTCGGAGTTGCGGTTTGTTTTGACGAGATTTCTTCTTTCGGTTTATTTAGGTACAGATAGAAAGCTATGGTAACTATCCCAATTATTACACTTCCGATAATAATTCCGATAATAATACTTTTCCAGTGAGTTCCTTGAGGTTTAGAAGGAGTAGTGTTTGTTTGTGGACTGCCAACATTTACATCAGGCATTTAAGAAAATTATTGCATACTGAGATTTGTTTTGTAAAGAAAACTAGCACATGCTAGAATCTGCGAGTATGGTGAAGGTAGGAGCAGCTGGAGCAAAACCCTACCTTTTGAGTTCAAATTAAGGGTTCCGAAGCCAAGAAAAGGGTTAATTATTACCACAAAAAGCCACTAAGGAAGAATAGCCTCAAGCAAGTATTTATAGCTAAATCTAGGGATGAGGCAACCAGAAAGGGTTGTTTTTCTTATAGTTAATTTGCATATAATCACGCTATAATAATCAAGCAAAACTCATTATTTTCTACTCTTGAAAAAAACATCGTTTGGGGGACGTTACTTTTTACGTAGCTTATCAAATTCTTTAAGCGAAATTTCAGCTTGGCGCAATATTGCCCTTTGGGTTCCTGAGGGAAGATTGCGAGGATGTATGGCAACTGAGATTGGTCTTCTGATACCTTTCTTGAAGAGAATAACGTGAGAACCAGTTTGTTTACGTACGGTAAATCCTGACCTTTCTAGAATCTTAACCATTTCTTTTGGTTTGATTGGGATTAACTTCATTAATGGGTTATGAGAAATATCTTTTTTAGTTCTTCGGGGATATCGATATTTTCCTCTTTTGCAATTTCAATCCAGCCCCTCATAGCGTCTTTAATCATTTCTAGGGACTCATCGATGGTTTTTCCATAAGAGATACAACCTGGTAAAGAGGGGGCTGTGATAGTAAATCCACCTTCTTCTTCAGGCTCAAGTTCAAAAACTATACCTTGTTTAATTACTTGAAATTTTTCCATTTTACAAAATTTTAGCACTCCAGAAAAGTTAAGTAAAGTAGTATAATAAAGCTAAAGAAATGCTCAAAATAGGAGTAATTGGAACACAGCGCTACCTTTTGAGTTCAAATTAAGAGTTCCGAAGCCAAGAAAAGGGTTAATTATTACCACAAGAAACCATTTAAGGAGAATTGCTTCCAGTCAGCATTTATAGCTAAATCTAAGGGGAGGATAAACACGGTGAAGTTTGCAGGAGTAAAGTTAATTACCTTACCACCGAGAAACTAAATAAAAAAGTTGAGCGATCCTTGTAAAGAGGATCGCTCATGATTGATGCTGTTGTTACCGTTTGACCTGTCTTTTCCAGCGTGCTGGTCTTGCTAGATCAACACAGTGGGTCAGACTAGAATTGAACGAATAACGTCTTTTGCGGAATACGACCCGTATTCACTACCTAGCAGGCCGCGGATGAAGCGTAGGTCCTTTCCAAGAGTAACGATGTATGGCTCGTAAGGTGCTTCTGGGCGTTGACTGGCCTCCGCTGTCGCTGCCAGCCCACTGCAGAGACATACTTTTCCTCTAGTGCTTTGGACACTCCCACCTTCCCTCTTGTACGCCGTGATCGGTCCCGCAGGACAACGGAATCCTATACCACCTTCGGGCTTCTCGTATGCTACGACCAGGTAACCAAACCTGCAAGCCCTTCTCCTCCTCCTGTATACTTCTAGGATGGATAGTGAATCGCCCAAGCCTACCACTTGGAAAGGGAATCCGGACGGAGAGACGATGGGGTCTGCCATGACCTCAGTATTCCCCAAGAAGCTTCTTCTCCTCAGCTCCCTCTTAATGTCCTCTCGCATCCCTGACTCATCGCAAAGCGCGAAGGCTGAACCTACCTGGATTCCGGCGGCTCCGAGGCGTTTTGCTTCTTGAAGCTTTTCTGGACTGGCGTACCCACCTGCTAACCAGAACGGCTTTCCCAGATTACGGATCTTGGCTAAGTCAGGCTTGTCCCTCTCATCATAGACCGGCTCTCCACTCTCACTGATCTCTTTCCCTCTCGCTGGAGCGTTGTGCCCTCCCGCAATAGGACCTTCCACTACGAAACCGTCCACTACTCCGTTTGACTTTGTTGCTAGTGCCTGAGCAAGAACATGGTGGGAGACAATAGCCAGAAACCTCGGTCGTGGAAGTTCTGTGCGATATCGTTCTGGGATTACCGACTTTGGGTCAAACGACATCACGTGTTTGTCCGAACCAGCTACGTCGATCCTGTATGTAGCTTCCTGCCAAGTAGCAAGACGGTCCAGGGCCCCAGGGACTTGGGTCGGTATCCCGGCACCCATCAAGACGTCATCCTTAGGTTCTAAAACGAAGTGCAGCACCTTCAGGTAGAATTAGCTACTTGAAAGGTGGTGTATTAGTTTGCAAGATTACAAGCATTTAAATCTGGAGGAACGAGAAAAGCTCTACGCTCT
>SDBV01001036.1_pt1 | contig 41042 bp, 35 predicted proteins | sample 2277081 | NCBI WGS metagenome assembly SDBV01 (sample SAMN10402039, study PRJNA504765) | marine sediment metagenome | isolation source: marine sediment core GS10_PC15, 223 cmbsf | place: Arctic Ocean: Southern Knipovich Ridge | collected 2010
AAACTGAAATTTTCGATCTGTTCTGAATCAAAAAGAGTAATCTGCCCATAGGCTTTGTTCTCTTTAATCGCATTTGCATTTTCTATTAGTTTTTCAAGGTTGTGAAAGAGAGTCGCTCTGTTTTCTCCAAAAGTGTCGAGGCTTCCCGAAAAAATAAGTGCTTCCATGACCTTTTTATTGTTAACACGCAGATCTATTTTTTCAAGGAAGTTATAAATATTTTCGAACTTATCTCTTCGGATTTTTATAATATTGTTAACAGCTGTCGAGCCTACATTTTTAATGCCATTTAAACCGTATATTATTTTATTATTCTTAACAGTAAAATCTTTTTCAGATAAATTTATGTCCGGCGGAAGAATATCAATACCCAGATCCCTTGCTTCGGACATATATTGAGACATTTTATCTGTATCATTTATTTCTGAAGTAAGAACTGCAGCCAAAAATTCCGCCGGATAATTAGCCTTTAAATATGCAGTTTGATAAGCGATTAGTGAGTAAGCAGCAGCATGAGATTTATTAAAACCATAGCCTGCAAAAGGTATTAGCAGGTCAAATATATCCGATGCTATTTTAATAGAATAATTGTTATTCTTTGCGCCTTGTATAAAAAGTTCCCTCTGCTTTACCATGACCTTTTCTTTCTTTTTACCCATAGCCCGTCTTAGAATATCCGCCTGACCGAGAGAGAATCCTGCAACCTTCCTGGCAATTTCCATTACCTGTTCCTGATAAACAATTACACCATATGTTTCTTTTAGAATAGGTTCAAGTTCCGGTAATGGATATTTAATAGGAATTTTACCCATTTTTGAATCAATATATTGGCCTATATTATCCATAGGGCCGGGTCTGTATAGTGCATTTAAGGCTATTAAGTCTTCAATTTTGTCCGGCTTTGCCCTTTTTAATATGTCCTGCATACCTGAACTCTCAAACTGAAAAACACAGGCACTTTTACCCTTGCATAGCAATTTGAAAGTTTTTTCATCATTTTCCGGAATTTTGGAGATATCAATTTCTATACCATGTTTTCTTATCGTTTTACAGGCTTTGTCTATTATAGTAAGGTTTTTAAGACCGAGGAAATCCATTTTTACAAGGCCGCATTCCTCGAGATAGTCCATAGTAAACTGTGTGGAAATGGAGCCTGTTTTTGCATCTCTGTATAGTGGAACATAATCTGTAAGTTCATTTCTGCCTATTACAATTCCAGCTGCATGTGTCGATGCATGGCGGGAAAGCCCTTCAAGTTTTTTGGCAATTTCTATAAGCTCTTTGTTCCGGTCATTATTTTCCTGGAGTTTTGTAAGTTCAGGTTCAAGTTCAAGTGCTCTTTTAAGGTTCATATTAGGGCCGGCAGGAATGAGTTTCGCGATTTTATCAGCATCAGCGTATGTGAAATCCAGTACCCGCGCAACATCTCTTATTGCAGCTTTTGCTTTTAAAGTGCCGAATGTTATTATCTGGCCTACCTTTTCTTTTCCATATTTTTGTGTAACATAATCTATAACTTCACCGCGGCGCTCAAAACAGAAATCAATATCAAAATCCGGCATGGACACTCTTTCAGGGTTTAGAAACCTTTCAAAAAGAAGGCCGTATTTAAGAGGATCTATGTCTGTAATCTGGAGTGAATACGCAACAAGCGAACCTGCACCGGAACCTCTTCCAGGGCCTACCGGAATTTCATGGTTCTTTGCATAATGGATAAAATCCCATACTATTAAAAAGTATCCCGCAAAACCCATAGAACATATAATGGATAGTTCATAATCGAGGCGCTCTGTTATTTCTTTTGTAATCGTACTGTATCTGGTTTTAAGGCCTTCCATTGCGATATGTGAAAGGTAGCTGTCTACTGAATATTCATCCGGAACTTTATAATTAGGCAGGATAGGGCCGGATAGCGGAATTTCAACATTGCACATAGAGGCAATTTTAAGTGAATTGGATAATGCTTCCGGTACCTCATTAAAAAGCCTGGCCATTTCATCTCCGGACTTAAAATAGAATTCCGGAAAAACAAATTTCAGCCGGTTGGAATCTGATATTTTCTTATTAATGCCAATGCATATTAATATGTCCTGGGCATGAGCGTCGTCACTGTTGGTATAGTGAATATCATTCGTAGCAACAAGAGGTATGCCGGTTTTCCCGGACATTGATATAAGTTCCTTATTTACCTGTTTCTGCTCCTGTATCCCATGATCCTGAAGTTCAAGATAAAAATTATTTTTACCAAATAACTCATTATAGTAATTTGCAGCATCTAAAGCTTTATCGTTTTTTCCATTAAGAATTAAGGAGGGAATCTCTCCTGCAATGCATGCGGAAAGGCAGATTAATCCTGCTTTATATTTCTCCAGTATTTCCCTGTCTATCCGGGGCTTATAATAGAATCCTTCTGTATATCCAATTGAAGATAGTTTTAGTAGATTTTTATAGCCAGTCTGGTCTTTTGCAAGCAGTATTAAATGTGAATACTTTGCTTCTTTAAAACCCGTTGTTTTATTAAGCCTTGATAATGGCGCGACATAAAACTCTGAGCCAATAATCGGGATTATATCGTTATTTTTGCACTCTTTATAAAATTTAAGCGCTCCAAACATATTTCCATGGTCTGTAAGTGCAAGATGTGTCATATTAAAAGACTTCGCTTTTGCCGCGAGTTTTTGTATGGAAGCAGCCCCGTCAAGAAGTGAGAAATCAGAGTGAGTATGAAGGTGAATAAAATTTGTCATTGAATTTCCCAGTTGCTTAAATATATAATTTTTTTAAAGAAGTGTAAATATGATATTTAAAAAAAGCATATTGAGATGTTAAATGATAGGAAAAATTAAGATCTGGGTCAAGGATTTTTCTAACAAAATTACCCTGGAAAAGAAAAAATTCTCGGAAATTGTATCTGTATGTATAGAATGGAGAAAAAAATTGTTGGAATTTTCTGCAAATCTTATAAGTTTTAGTCAAAATCCTGCTTTTCACTACATAAACAGGCATACTACTCTATCCACATCGTCAAATCCGCATAGAGCAATATCTTCCGGCACACGGATTCCTTTCTCTTTGAAGTAGTAATAAAATCCAAGGGCCATATCGTCGTTTGCATTAACAATGGCTTCTATATCGGCATGATCCTTATTAAAAATATCTTTGGCGATCTCTCTGGCAACATCCCATCTGAAATTTCCATTAAAAACCATGTCGGGATCATAGTTAATATCCTGCTCAATTAAAAACTTCTTGTAAGCCTCAAAGCGGATATTGGCATCATGTGTCCACTCAGGTCCACGGACAAAGACTATTTTCCGGTACCCATGAGTGAACAAAGAGGTGTTTCAGAAGATCCTTAATTCATGTTTTATTATCGATTAGAACATTGCCAATTCCATCAATTTTACGCCCAATGGATATCAGAGGGAGGTCGCGATAGCGATCCTGCAGCTGGCTTAATACCTCTAAATGAAGTTTAGGATAAACCAAGACCAAATGGGAAAAGAGGTTTAATTTTTCTTTTTTCATACTATCTGTATCCAAAAAAAATACCTTCCCCATAAATGAGCTTTCTATTCATTCCGGGGAAATTTAAAAAAGCAGAAGTATCTTCTAATCTTTGCGGAAAGGTTTCAGCTAATTTCCCTGACGGATTTACTTTTCCGAAAAGGACATCCGCAATTGCGCCCCCGCCGGCCTGTCCACCTAACCACGCCTCCAGAACAGCTGAAACATTGTTAAGCCATGGCATAGAGATGGCTGAGCCATTGGTTAAGACAACTACAATATTTTTTTGAACTTTAGCCACCTCATTTATCAGCTTAATTTGAGCAGGTGGAATATCGATATGTTCTCTATCATATCCTTCAGATTCATAATGAGATGGAAGACCTACATGTAAAATTGCAATATCTGCAGCTGATGCGGTTTCTACAGCTTTTTTAATTTGAGTAAGATCATTGTCATCGCTAATTTTATAAGCCTGAGCATAATCGACTTGAAAATCGTTCCCAGCCAATTTAATAATTTCATCTTTTACATTGTCAATACGGGTTGGTTTTACTTCGGAACTTCCATTTCCCTGAAATCTGGGAGAGATTGAGAATTCACCAAGCAGAGCAACTTTGTTATATTTTTCCTTTGTTATTGGTAATAAATTATTTTCATTTTTTAAAAGAACAATAGCCTCACCGGCCACTTTCCGTGCGAAATTATGATGTTCATCATTATTGAATGTTACACCTTTTTTTTCAACAGCTTTTGCTTTAAAGACTAATTTTAAAGTCTCCTTAACAAGCTTATCAATTTGTTTTTCGTCCAGTTTACCAGCTTTTACAGCAGCAATTATCTTTTTATCATTTATTTCACCAATACCAGGCATTTCAATATGCATTCCTGCTTTTATGCCTTCAACTCTGTCATACACTGCAATCCAGTCTGTTACAACTACTCCATCATATTTCCATTCCTCTTTTAAGATATCATTTAATAAATATTTATTTGAAGTACAATCTGATCCATTCACAGGATTATAGGCTGCCATAACAGTCCATGGATCTGCCTTTTTTACAGCAATCTCAAAATTTGTCAGATAGATTTCCCGCAATGTCCTTTCATCGATTTCTGAGCTTACCATCATTCTTTGTGTTTCCTGACTATTACAGACAAAGTGTTTCAGAGAGGTGCCTACACCTTCATTTTGTACACCATTTAAATATGCCGCACCCAATACTCCGGAAAGAATCGGATCTTCTGAAAAGTATTCAAAGTTTCTGCCGCCGGTAGAAGACCGTTTTATATTTACTCCAGGGCCTAAAATAACATTAACATTATAAGCCTGGCACTCAATTGCAAGGTATTTTCCTACTTCACGAATAAGCTCTTTATTCCATGTTGCTGAGAGAGCTGAGGCGGTTGGGAAGCATGTTGCTGGTAATTGGTCCCCATATCCATCTGTATTACTGTTTGGTGATTTTCTTAAGCCATGGGGGCCATCCGATACCCATATGCCTGGGATACCAAGCCTCTCAACTGGTTTTAATGTCCACTCATTTCTGCCAGAACAGAGAGATGCTTTCTCTTCTAATGTTAACTCTTTTATCAGTTTATCGATCTGTTGTTCAATTGTTTTCATATATTTATAATGATAAGTTCCGCATATTTGTCTGTCAAGTAAATATGTATATATCGAAGTTTATTACAATGCTAGCTAAAACCAGGATATATGGATTTAAAATATGCTATTTTATTGATAGTGATTGTTAAAACTCGAAAACCAAACGGTTACTGAATTTTTCCAATTCCTATAAATCTTGTTTATATTTAACCTCAATCCCGAACCTGTTTCAAATAAAATTTACTATAATTTCGTATAATCTACCAGAATCGCAGCTTTCCTGCTCCTTCCCTGCGAAAACCATCCAAAATACCAAAAATTATGTCTTATTAAGAGTATACCTCTGGATAACTCCAAAGGCTTTTGTTGTGGCAGGTAACGGATTTAAAGTACCAGATATTGTTGTCCGGTGTAATGTAATTCTTACACTCTTTTGAGGGGCAAAACATCCAGTTATGCATAAAATTATCTCCTTAATGATTTTGTATCTCATTACTCTATACTGGAGAAATAGTTATACTGCTTCAAAACATCATTTTCGGGGGCACTAATTAAATAGAAACAGTATTGCAGCTCCGCCAATAGCAATAACTGTACCTGCCGCCGCCCCGATGGTAATTTTTTTCTTAAAAACGAAATAGTCAATGGGAAGCAGAATTACCGGGCTGATCTGCATAAGAGTAGTTACAATTCCAACAGGCGCCCATGATAATGCATAAAGGGCCAGAAGAACTCCAAGAACAGGTCCGATTACCGCCGCAGATGTCAGCAGTAGGAAAAGCTTCCTATTCTTCATTTTCCTGAAATCCTGAATAAAATTCTTCCGCAGCATAGCAAAAATGATAAGACCGAAAAGCCCCGCGGATATTCGAATAACATTAGCAGAAACGGGATGAATACCGTCATTAATTCCGCCTTTGGCCAGAAACATACCAACTGCCTGAGCAAGAGCTCCAAATAAAGCAAAAGTTATTCCTTTTACCTGATGTTTCTCCAGCTTTTCTGCACCGCGTTTTTCCTCCCAAATAACCCAGATAACTCCGGCAATAGTAATAATTATTCCTGATATTTGGGGAAGAGAAAGAATCTCCTGAAGAAAAACCCAGGATAAAATTGCACTGAAAATCGGGCTTATCGTTAATATTACAAGTGTTTCTCTTGCCCCCAGTTCAACAAAGGAGCGGAAAATAAAAACATCAGCAATAAAAAATCCTGTAAAACCGGAAGCGGCTAAAAAAAGTAAAGAAGAAACAGAAATTCCAATTGGAATAATGCTTCCGGTAAAAATAAAATGGATTAACAGAATAAATGGAAGCGCCAGCCACAGCCTGATATGGGTAACTGTAAGGGAGCCGATTTTTTTCCCGACATACGCATAAATCAGAGAGTTCTGAACCCAGCATAGTGCTGTTAATACGGCAAAGAACTGACCAAGTATATTATTCATAAACACAAAAATGACAGAAAAGACAAAACGAGTAAAGTATTATTTTGTTAATACGCTAATATGTGTATCAATTAATTTTATTCCTTTCCACTTACCGCTTCTAAACCGTCCAACCTTTACCACACTCAGGGACATTACAAAAGCTATAAAAAAACACCATGTCAAAACCGGAGAAACATGCACTTTTTTAATCAGTATAAATGCGGACAATATAGCCTTGAAAATCATTATTGATACTGCTATTATTGCAGGAGTTCAGGACTATGTGAGTTAATGGAAAAACACCAAAAAGCTTATTTCTATGTTCTTTTATCTGTGTTATGCTGGTCTACCGTAGCCACAGCTTTTAAATTAGCGCTTAGGCATCTCAATTTCATTCAATTATTGTTCTATTCGTGCTGGACGACACTAATAGTTTTATTCGTTATACTAATCGTGAATAAGAAACAACATTTACTATTAAAGCAGAGTTCTTTGGATTGGTTGAAATCGGCTTTTTTAGGGGCTTTAAATCCTTTCTTATATTATTTGATTCTGTTTAAAGCCTATGAATTATTACTGGCTCAGGAAGCACAAATACTTAATTATACCTGGGGAGTGATGTTAGCCCTTCTTGCAATACCTATTCTTAAAGAAAAACTTTCTTTAAAAACATTTATTGCACTTATGATCAGTTTTGTTGGAGTTATAATCTTATCAACAAAGGGAAACATAACTTCCTTTCAATTAACCCATCCCTTTGGTGTCTTTCTGGCATTGTTCAGCTCCCTGATCTGGGCTGGCTTTTGGCTGTTCAATGTACGTGATAAGAGAGATCCCATTATAAAGCTATTATCCGGCTTTATTTTCGGAACTTTTTATATAACGATCACCGTTATTATTTTAGGCGAATCCATTATTCCTCCGTCTTTTGGTATGGCAGCTGCTGTTTATGTAGGCTTTTTTGAAATGGGTATTACCTTTGTTTTTTGGCTTAAAGCCCTAAGTTATGCAAAAAAACCTGGTACTATGGGAAACTTTATTTTTCTATCACCATTTTTATCTTTAATTTTTATCCATTTCATCCTGAATGAAGATATTCACATCTCTTCAATTATTGGGTTGTTATTTATTATCGGGGGCATCTTTTTTCAGAAATTTAAAGGTGCGGAAAGCAAGAAGGTGAAATCGGGTTAAGATTTATTTCTTCTATTTGTTAAAAAGTTTTGAATTGCGTCCCTTTCAAAAGACAAATGTAAAAGTAAATAATTGTCATCTTCCATACTGTTAAGTAATACTCTGTATTGATTTGAATATTACAAATTAATAAAATTATTTCTTTCTTTTTATTCTGGCAGCCGGAATACCTCGGAGCTCTGCTCCGGGTTCTTCATTTTTAGAGGGAATAGATCTTTCGTTTACTGATAAAAACAGAAGAAATTTAATCCATTTTAATGAGGTCTTCTACGATGGATATTTAGTAGTATAAAACCATTTTATTTATATTAATTAAACAACAAATAATGACGCTGATGAACTATTATTGAAAAATTAGTGCCATACTCTTAATATTTGAGTTTTAGATATAGTATGATTTAAATAACTTATTGATTTTCTTAAGATTTCAGCTGCCCGTATTTCAAGTGCAGATGGTGTATCTATTCGTGTTAATTCGCGGCCATTCGGAGTTAAATTTTATAGCTATTAATTATTTGTTGTTTAATTTAATGACAATTATTTAGTATAAAATATAAGTTGCGCCTCAATCGGTGAAATCATCAAAAAACTGTGTAATCGGATTTCTCTTTATAAACGGTAGTATTTACTGCTTAAGTTCTTTGAAGAAATTAACAATAAGCCTTATCGTTGTATTCCTTAAATAGAATTCTTTTTCATCTGTATCTTCAACTTGTTCCAGTGTGTCATCGAGGATTTCTGTTAACTGGTTAATATCTTTATCCGATATAGGCAGTTTTTTTCCTATAAAATATGTTTCTATGCTTCTGTTTCGGAACAGGGATTTATTTGGCCTCCCTAAAACTATTTTCATGTCACTAATAATACTTTTAGCTATATGAGCAAGGCCGCAGAAGATTAATTGTGCCGGATAAATATTGGATTTTAAAGTTACCTTTTTAAAAATTTGAGTATGCCAGAAAGTAAGAGGGATTCTTATCCTTACAAGTACTTCATCTTTATTTAAAATATTTTTTTTATCATTTGTGATAAATTGAGACGCAGGAAGCCACCTGCTTTTTGAAAGGTTTCTTAATTCAAATCCAGCATTTAAGGCACATAAAACAGGCAGGGAATTTGAAATAATAGAAGACTGTAGAATATTACCTCCTATTGTTGCAATATTTCTTATAGAAGGAGAGCCAATGCTTTTAAGCGCATTGTATAAAATAGGAGGAATAACATACTGACCAATTCTTAAAATCTGAGAAATTGTTGTTGCCGCTCCTAAATCAATATACTTGTCTGTTCTATGGACTTTTTTTAATTCAGAAACAGAAGTAATAGAAATTATTTTTTTTATGTGAGTAACATTTGAGTTGTTCATAAACTCAAGAGCTCCTGCAAGTATTTCCGCTTCCGGATTAGAAGAATAAATAGAGAGGAGGTCGTTTAAATTCTTTGGAAAGAAAACAGCTATATTATCTTTTCGCATTCATTTTTCCTATTACTTCGTATATTGCATCTAATAGAACATTATAACCATTACAATGACAGATATTACCTGACAAAGCCTCTTTTATTTCATTTTCATCCGGATTTTCATTATGGGATAAAAGTTCAGATACAGATAAAATAATACCCGATTCACAGAATCCGCATGTAAATACATTTCGCAGCTTAAAAATTCTCTTTATAGTTGAATTAATTTCATTATTTGATAATCCTTCATATGATATAATCTTTTTATTGATTATTTTATATACAGGAATTAAGCAGGAATTTACAAGATCATTATCAAGGTAAACAAGGCAGGAACCGCACCTTCCATGGCCGCATCCGTTTTTAGTAGTTGTAATACCAAAAGCTATCCGTAGAATATCTACAAGCCTTTCTTCCGGTTCCGCGTTTACTGTTACATTTTTTCTGTTAAGTATAAAATCAATCTTCATGAGTTTGTTCCTTTTTAAGGAGTAATTCAATTATTTCCGGATAAAGAGGTATTTTATTAAGTTCATATCCAATAGCCTGTGAAACGGCTCCAATATATGCGGGAGCAAGGCCTGTAATTGCCTGATCTCCCAGTCCTATTAATTTAAGGGATGCGGATTTTGATTCAGACTTAATTAAATTGGTTTTGGCTGAAAATATCTCCTTAATACTTAGAAGGGAAGATAATCTGCTTTCCGGATTAGTATTCTTTGTTTGTTTTAGAATAGCAAATTCAAGGTTTTTTATTAGATCTCTGTCTATTTTCTTTCTATACTGGCCAGTAACTATTTCATCACCTCCAAATAAAGAAATCCATATTCCTATTATCCTGGGCTTTAGCAAAACAGGATCTATTTCTACTTCAACTACGCAAGCTTCCCATGCAAGTTCTGCATATGGATTTATGTTTAATTCACGTCCGGACCATTCGGGAACATTCTTAAGTTTTAAAGATTTTTGAACTTCTATAGGCAGCTTCTTTTTTGCTCTTCTTGTATTTATTGTATTACAGCATTGAATTATCAGTTTGCCTACTATGTTTATTGAATTTGAACAGATTGGAGGCCCGGAATCAGGAACAAAAAAAGTATCACATTTTTCAATTATTATATTGGAAAGGGAAATGTTTAAGATGCTGCCGGCAATATGCTTAAAAATATTACATTCATCTTTATTAACGATAGATGTAAAAATATGAAGTTTATTATTAATATCTAAAACAACTTTAATTGCTGAATCGATATGCTTACTGAACTTTCCGGTGATGCCAATTCCATGGTAACTTAAGGAAATCCCAATGCCCCTTATTAAATTGTTTGAAGAAAAAATATCTTTACGGTTTTTCCGGTTAAATTCATAGGCACCATACTTTCTGATATAATCAGAACGCTCTGTAACATCCTCCATTATGGTGTATGGAATGTTAATATTTTTTATTTTCTGGCCTATAGGTAATTTTTTCTGTATAAGATTGCTTTTTTTCCAGATATAAGGATTTGTATGAGCTGTTTTTGCTATTTTTAGTGAATGAAGTTCTAATGCAAAAAATGCCTGCGGTTCTCCAAGCCCTGAAAAGTAGGCAGCTGGAATTTTGTTTGTTTTGTAGATATATGCTGTAATTGATATATTTTCACATGCATATGCTCCTGTACACGCAATAACTGTTCTTTCCAGTACAAGAGGGGATATTAGGGAAAATGCGCCGGAATCCAATTTGATTTGAATAATCATTCCTGTTATTCTGTTGCTCTTGTTTAATGCAGTTTTGTATTTAATAAGGCCGGGATGCCTTTTCGGGGTAAAAGCAGGATCTTCTTCTCGTGAATATACCATTTTTACAGGTTTATTTGATAAAAAAGTTAAAACTGCACAATGTCCTGCTAATAAGGATGGGTAAATTATTTCATTTGAACCGCCGGCATTTTCTAAGGCAATTACCCTTACTTTGTTTTTAGATAATCCTAAAAAATCTGAAACACTGTTCCTGACATGATATGGAAAACCAGTTGCGCTGTACACAAAAATAGTACCATTATCCATTTGTGTATATGCGCCCTGAGTTTCAAGGTAATAATGTTCCTGTGCGGGTGTGTTGTACTCACTTTCTATAATTTTATCTGCAATATTTATTTCATTATACGCGTCACCTGTGGTAAATGTAATTAAATTCAGTTCATTTCTTTCATTAAAATCAAATACCGGTTTTTCTTCTATATATTCTATCCTTATCTGCTTTTTTAATTTGTTTAACTCTTCTTTATCTGGCCCGCCTAATAAAAGTACCGGCTGTCCGTAATACTCAATTTCTGTTTCTGCCAGAAAGGGCATTGAGCTTCCAAAAACCTCAAGTTCATTTTTTCCGGGAATATCTTTATAAGTTACTATTATGTATCCTTCTTTTAATTCAGGAAGAGATATTGATTTTATTGTTCCTTTATGAATATTAGATCTAACAGTAGCTCCGAAAATCATGTCTTCGGTATATATATCACTTACAAAATCTTTATTTATTAAAGTTTTATCTGTTTTCTGGCTCATGAAAAATAATTATATGCTATTCGTTTTAAAATATCTATCAAAAAAATGTGGAAAGTGGGAATTCTAAATATGGATTCTAATGAACTATTAATTGTATTAAATTTATATATTTTTAATATTCAGACAGGATTAACAGGATTTTTATTTACTAAGATTTAATACCTTTCTTTAAATTATAAGTAATATCAATGTATACTTAAAATTAATTAATAGACCGACTTTAATTCCAGTGGTATGTACATATTTGTTTATCAATTCTGCCGAAGTATTTGAGAGCGAAAACAGTAGGAACTCTTAAAGGGAAAACATTTTGAGTAATAAAGAGCCTTATAGACGATACTAATACCCCCACTTTTGGTAGGGGTAGTCAATTAAAACACAATACGAACCTTACTAATCAGATCTTTTATTGGAATAATAAGTGCATATGTATCATCGGATTCATTTGTTGTATTATCACTTAATACAAATACGGAATTATCCGGAACAATATCCTCTTTGCCGCCTATTGTTACTTTCTGTCCGGGAAATCCTGCAATTCTTCTAATTAATATTCTTGTTTCTTTGCCGTAATTTGTGAAAACAACAACATCGCCAATCTGGTATAGTGTTCTTTGACCTGCAGTCTTGTCTATCAGTACAATATCGGGAGATGTAAGTCCGAGAACAAGGGGCGCTATTCTTTTAGCCTTTGCTATTCCGCTTTATAATACAATATCTGTAATTGCTTTAGTTGTACCTCTGCATCAAGGAGCAAAGGGAGCAACCAGGAAAATCATTCTTACCCTCTTTACAAATCCTTTAATTTTGGCAGTTATTTTTGCTCTGCCTTTTTCACTTTTTAATATTTATTTACCTGTTATTGCTCAAAAAACTCTTTCCTATCTTTCCAAAATGACTCTTCCATTAGCTCTAATTGGTGTGGGAGGATCACTTAGCTTTCATTCCTTAAAAGAAAAACTCTCATTTTCGATTATTGCAATAATAATTAAAATTCTTCTAATCCCAATAACGGTTAGCTTAGCAGCTTACTATGTAGGCATTAGAAATGAAAGTCTTGGTGTCCTTTTTATTGTTTCCGGAGCGCCTACTGCCATAGCCAGTTTTATTATGGCTAAGTCCATGCATAATGATAGTCATTTAGCTGCAAATATTATCCTGCTAACTACACTTGGTTCCGTTATAACAATTGGTTTCGGAATCTTTTTTTTAAAAGCATTGGCTTTGATATAACGAGGGTTACTTTAGAGCCTGTCATATTATTGCTATAGAAATAAAGATTGGTAAAGAGATTACCTATAATTGGCAGGAATTATAATATGATAGTATTAAAAATTTGCTAAATTTTAATTTTTAGCACGATTTGCAATTTTCATAATACATATTTTAGTTTAAATTTTGATGAATACTGCAAATTTGAATACGAAAAACAATTTCTTTTTTCAAAATGAGAATTGCTGTATAACTGGAATGGTGTCTAACAATAGTAATGCTCACATAGCTATTTATTTAAGCACTCTTTTTTAATACTGATTTTGCCGCAAACCTTTTGTTCTGGAAAAACTCAGGTTTTTTAATAGATAATTCCGTAAGAATATACTGCAGTGATAAAAAAGCCAAAGTCAGTTAAGTCTTTCCGTCTTAGTTTTTAGGAAGCTTTGTTACAAAAAAAAGTCCAATGAAGATAAATTATTTGTTCATTCAAAAATAATAATATAGAATTCCTTGAATAATTAAAATGAAAAAAGATATAATGAAGAACCCCGGAGCAGAGTACCGAGGTATCTTCGTTCTGAAAGGCTGCCCAGCACCAAAATTATTAATATTGGTGCTCGGCAGCAATTCATAGCCTCCATACCCGCAGTAGAACTGCGAGATTCGGCTGCCAGAATAAAATAAGAGGAAAGAGCTTTGCAAGAAAATAAGAAATTAAAATTAATACAGGATTATATTGCGAAAATGCCCAGTTTACCGGTTACCGTTTCAAAAATACTGGAGATTTGTAATGATCCTAAAACATCACCAATAGATCTTAATAAAGTAATTAGTGTAGATCCGGTTTTGATGGGCAGGGTCATGAAGTTAATAAATTCGGCTTATTATGGAATTTCACAGGAAATAACATCTCTTGTTAGGGCAATTATTATGCTGGGTATTAATACAGTCAAAAACCTCGCCTTAAGCACAGCTGTAATGGGAGCGATTGGAAAGAGTAATAAATCTCAAACCTTAGATATGGAAGCTTTCTGGCGGCATTCTTTATGTGTTGGTGTTACAGCAAAGTTAATAGCAAAACAATGCGGTGTAGATTCAAAACATATAGAAGAATATTTTGTTGCAGGCCTTTTACATGATGTAGGTAAAATACCTATTAATAATAGATTACCCGAAGATTTATTAAAATCTCTTGTTTGTTCGGACAGGGAAAAAATAGCATTATATGAGGCAGAAAAAAGGGAAATGAATACTAATCATATAGAAATTGGTTGTATGATTATTAAATTCTGGAAATTGGGACAGGACATTCATGATACTGTTTTGTATCACCATTATCCTTCTGAATATGACGGGCCGCATAAACAAATTGTGAATATAGTGGCTCTGGCAAATTTTTTTGCGAATAGAAATGAAATTGGATTTGCAGGAGATCGATATCCAATAAAAGTAGAACCTGAAATCTTGAACAATAAACAAATAAATTGGGATTTTCTTGATAGTATAGAGGATAAAGTAAATAGCGAAATCAATAAAGCAAAAATATTTCTAAAATTAGCTTCCTGAGTGTTATTAATAAGAGGTAATAATGAAAGATACTATTCGGATTAAATTATGGGGTGTAAGGGGTTCAATACCCTGTCCTGGCGCGGATACTGTAATTTATGGCGGTAATACAATTAGCATCGAATTACGTTTTGGAGTTAAAAATAGACTTATAATAATTGATGCCGGCTCAGGAATAAGGAATTTAGGATATTACATGTTAAAAAATGACCTGCCCAATGGCCCGATAAATACAGAATTATTTTTCACACATACTCATTGGGACCATTTAATGGGATTTCCATTCTTTGTACCAATATATATTCCCGGAACAAAAATAAAAATATACGGACCTGTTACATACGAAGAAGATTCTCTGGAAAGTATAATAGGAGGCCAGCTGCAATACCGTTATTTTCCTATCAGGCAGAATGAATTATCTGCTGAATTCGAATATTGTCCTCTAAGGGAATGTACAAAAGATCTTGGTGATGGGATAATTTTAAAAACTAAATATTTGAATCATCCTATATTATGCCTCGGGTATCGCTTCGAATTTAATAATAAGGTTTTTTGTACGGGTTATGATACAGAACCTTTCCTTAATGTTTTTGAAACAGATCCGGAATCACCTGATTATGATCAATTTGCAGCAGAAGAAGGAGAAAAGGCTGTAAAAGAAGAAAATGCAAAAATACTATCCTTTTTTAAAGGTGCAGACCTATTAATTCATGACGCTCAATATACCAATAAAGAATACAATGAATCAAAAAAAGGGTGGGGGCATTCTACCTTCGAACATGCAATAAAGTCTGCATATAAAGCTGATGTAAAAAAGCTTGTACTGTTCCACCATGATATGGCAAGAAAAGATACGGAACTGGAAAGTTTAGAAAAAAAATATAAAAAATTAATTCAAGATAAAACTTCTATGGAATTAATATTTGCCAAAGAACTTATGGAATTTGAAATATAAACTAACAAATAAAGGGTGGGAATTGGATATTTGTACTTAATGAGAAATTTATTTCACGCCCGCGGTGCTGAAAGCTCGCAAGGAACGCAAAGTGAAAAATAGAAATTTGAAAAAGTTATTTATCCCTCTTTCTGAATCAATTTTTGATAGGGCAGGAAGGTTGTGGAAATCATTATTACTTAGCTGCTATAAAAAGCATGCTTACCAGTTTCAAGAATTTCTTCTTCGTTTCCTCCGATTAAAATGGCTTTGTGACAGTTGATAAACCTCCTGTTCTTGAATTCTTACCCAATGAAAGTTTTTTTAAACTAAATACTCCTTACTTTCTCTCTCCCCTGATATACTCCAATAACTCTTCCGCAAGTTTTATACTGATTGATAGTTCTTTACTTATTTTGTCAGGTGAGGTTTTTAAAACAGAATCTACCGAGCCGAATGTTTTTAAAATCTTTCTGCTTCTTTGCTTTCCCATGCCTTTTACTTTTTCGAAAATAGAATCAGTTAAATCTTTCCGTCTTAATTTTTTATGAAACTCTGTAGCAAATCTGTGAGATTCATCTCTTATGGCAATTAATATCCTTAATGCGGGAGATTTTAAGCCCAGAATCAGAGGCTTTTTAGAATTATAAAAGAAAATCTCCTCATTTTTTTTTGCAAGGCCAATTAACGGAATGCTTTCAAGGCCCAGAGATTTTAATACAGAGTACGCAGAACTTACCTGCCCTTTTCCGCCGTCTACAAGTATTAAATCCGGATATGGAAGATTATCATTAATTACCCGGGTGTATCTTCTTGCAATTATCTCCTTCATAGCTTCAAAATCATCAATTTTATCATCCAGAGTGCGGAGTTTAAAATGCCGGTAAGCGTCTTTCTTTGGCATCCCATTATGAAAACAGACCATAGAAGCAACGGTGTTTTTACCTCCCAGATGCGCTATATCAAAGCCTTCAATTATTGCGGGTATATTTTTTAGCTTAAGTGCTTTTTTAAGTGAATCTAATGCATCTGTATAGTCCTGGTTCTTATAGTGCTGATTAATATCCTCCACCGCATTTTCTAAAGCCAGGTTGACTGTCTTTTTATGATGGCCTCTTAGAGGTATTTTTATCTGTATTTTAAAACCGGTTATTTCCATAATATATTCTGACATTGCATCGAGATCTTTTTGCTTTATTTTTTCAGATTGAGGGAGATAAACAATAGCAGGCAGGGAATGGATTTTGCTGTAGTACTGCACTATAAAGTGATTTAATGCCTCTTCATAGGGAGCATAATTCTCCATAGAAAAAAGTTTTTTATCAGTTAATATTCCTTTTCTCATCTGTAAAATCGAAAAACTGCAAAAATTATTGATTTCTGAGTATCCAATATAATCACGAGCATGCATGTTTCTGTCTTCTACCTGCTGCTCTCCGGAAAAATTATTTATTGAATCTATCTGGTCTCTTATTAAAGCAGCTTTTTCATATTCAAGGCTATTAGACAGTAAATCCATCTTCTGCGTTAAATCTTTTACGAGTTCTTTCGTATTACCATTTAACAGTTTCATAATTCTTTCTACATATAAGTTATATTCTTCATTAGAAATTTTATTACAGCATGGCGCTTTGCATCTGTTAATATGGTAGTAGAGGCATGGATATCTTCTTTTTTTAAGCCTGCCTCTGCATTTTCGTAATGGAAATATTTTTTCAATTAAGTTTAGATAAATATCTATTTGATTGATATTAGTATACGGTCCGAAATATATTGATCCGTTAAAGATCATATTTCTTGTTCTGAAAATCCTCGGATAATTTTCTTTTGTTATTCTGATTACAGGATAACTCTTCCCGTCTTTTAAATTTATATTGAAAAAAGGTTTCCACTGCTTAATCAGGTTATTTTCAAGTATTAATGCTTCATATTCATTTGCTGTAATAATTGTTTTTATATCAGTTACATTCTCCAGTAAGATTTGTGTTTTCCTGTCCTTATCTTTGGAAAAATAGGAAATTATTCTTTTTTTTAGCTGTCTTGCCTTGCCTATATAAATAATCTTGCCAAGTATATTCTTCATTATATATACACCGGGCTTGTTGGAGATTGATTTCACTTTATCAGATAATTTTTGCTTTTCTTCCTGCATTAAGAATAATATATAGAAAAAACTATGAATATTCACTTATAAAATTTTGCGATTTTTTATTATCCATCGAATTTTTAATGCAAAAATCCTTGATTCAGATTTTAAATTTTTGCTATTTAAAAAATTTTTCTTCCACCATGGCACAGAGTGTATGATATACAGGTAAATGAAGTTCCTGAATATCTGCGATACTTGTTTCATCCACTTTGATGACCACATCACACATTTCCCCTAGTTTACCACCGGTTTGTCCGGTAAAAGCAATTGTTTTTAGCCCCAATGCTTTGGCAACTTTCGCTGCCTTTACAACATTGACAGCATTACCGGAGGTACTAATGCCGAAAAACGCGTCTCCTTTTCTGCCGTAGCCCAATACCTGCTGCGCAAAAATCATTTCCGGGTCAACGTCATTTGCGAAGGCTGTGTTCAAAGCTGCATGCTGAGTTAATGCTATTGCCGGGAGTGCTCCCTGTAAATATTTGCTGTCTTCACCAAGTAATTGCTGGATTTTTTTATCTAATGGCCTTTTTTTATAAAATCCCTTCATTAATTCACCAACAATATGTTCAGAATCTGCGGCACTCCCGCCATTCCCGCATACAAGCAGTTTTCCTCCGTCCCTGAAGGTTCTGTACAATGCATAATAGGCGAACATAATATCTTGCTTTGAACTTTGAAGAGCAGGATATCGGACAAACAGCCGATCATAATGTTTCGTAATATTCGGTTCAATTTGAGCTGGTATAGATTTAGGATCTATACCCAATTCATAACAAGCTGTAATAATACTTGCTAAGTCACCTAAACTTTCACCAGTCTGAGCAGGGACTATGGTGCAGACATTTTTTGAACGATGCAGCGCCTCTCTGACTATAACTTTTTCCATTGAATCGCGTAATAAATTTTCACAACGGACAAATATACTGCCAATCACGATTTTTTCCGGATTAAATGCGTCAATCAATATGCTGAGAGCTTTTCCTAATTTTTCACCAACCAGCTCGAATATCTGTTTTGCATGTTTATCACCTTTGTGAGCATATTCAGCAATGATTTTTGTGTTAAGTTCCGGAATTGCAATGCCTTCTTTTAACCAAACAGGTTTTTGCCCGTCATAGATCAACTGCTGTGTAAATGCCTGTGCTTGTATTCCAATACCTCTGCCGCTGCAGAAACCTTCAATCGAGCCAGCTTTTCCAAAGCCTATTGGTCCATCATTTTCCAGGCGGATATGTCCAATCTCACCACCCATATCGTTTTCACCGCGGATAAGCACACCTTCTGCTATGATTCCAGCCCCGAAACCTGTACCCATAGTCAAGAAAATCATATTCTGAGATCCCTGTCCTGCCCCTAACTTCCACTCCACCAATGCGCAGGCATTGGCATCATTCTGAATATACGCGGGGATATTAAACTCATTAGTTAACATCTCCGTAAAATGGATGTTGTCCCAGCCTGGGAGATTAGGAGGGGATAAAATTATTCCCTCACGGCTGTTTAAAGGACCGCCGCAGCTTACACCAATGGCAGAGACGTCTGTTGTTGTCAGAGTGTTTTTATTGAGAATATCCCGTATTGATGAAAATATCTGTACTTTTATCTGCTCAAATCCTCTGGCAGCATTTGTAGGAAAGACTAATTTGTCAATAATATTGATTCCATTTGACACTTCAGCAATAATTACTGAGCATTTCGTTCCGCCTATATCGAGTCCGATAATATATTTCATAAAAAAGTTTCCTTCATAATCAATTTTTTAAAAGTTTTTCATTGATTATTCTTAAAATATCACAGACTATCAGCTTCCTGATTTCAATATGAGTAGAATTTATCCTTCCACTGAAAATCCATGCATATTAGTAACTCCTGGTGCAAGAGCAGACACTGTAATATTTTCAACAGCCCTGCGGAATCCCATGCCGAATATCCGCTTTATTATGCATTATTTCATCAATTAAACTTTTTTCCAATTCATTTTCCCGGGACAATTTACAGATATCGTTTATAACATATTCCAATCCCCGGGAATTATAATTATCAATAAAGTCTTTATCACTGCCAAATAAATTACCCTGTTGATCTACTGCGCTAAATAAGAGAGATGCATTAAAAGCTTTTAAAATAAAGTTCATAGGACAGTTATATTTTTTTGCCAGTAATAAAGCACCTGTCAAACGATCATTTTTATCCAGTTTACGTTTTAGGTCTTTACCGATACGATAAATGGTATCCTTAAGTTTTATATTTTGAAAGCGAAACAAAAGATCATCAATATGATCAGCTAAATCCGTAGTTAATAAATCCAGAGGATATTCTTTATTAAGAGCATAGGCTGATTGAAGCATACATTTTTTAGTTTTTTTATATATTTCAGGTATTTCCAGGGCTTGATAGACATATTTAAAATTATTGTTATATTCAGAGCCAAAATAAGCAGCGGCGGCATGTCCTAAATTATGGATAAATAATTTGCGATCCACATAAGCTGATATATTATCTTTTGCGCTTATATCAGCAATATCCGGAATTTTAGTAATAAATCCCTTTTTATCAACAATCAGATTATTATATTCCTCTGCAAACACCCACAATGGATCAATTTGCAAATCTGCTTCTTCCATTATTGGCACCATTTTACCAATACTTGTTTCAACCATCCCGATTGTTTTGTTCAGGTTAAAAGCCGTTGGAACATATTTTGATAATTGTTCATATAAAAAATCAGCAGCATTACGCAGGTTTTCAGCAATTATAATATCAATGGGGTAATTATCTAAAAGTGATACCCGTCTGATTAATCCCTTAGCTATGATGGGAATTATATGTATTAGTGCAGATTTACCAACCGAAGTTGATAAAATCGCAGCATCCTCAAATTCTTTAAGAATCTGATCTTTATTATCAAAATGAATAGCCCGGACATTTTTAATAACTAATGTTTTGTCATCGGTGTTATTTTTTTTAATAACACATTTATATTGCCCCTTGCTCTTTAACTCATCAATTAATTTTTGGTTTATATCAACAAAAACAACCTCATAACCATTTTGAGCAAACAATTGACCAATAAAAGAACGGCCAATATTACCGGCTCCAAATTGTATTAATTTTTTAGACATATTTAATCCTAATTTTATTATAGATAATCAGGAAAACTTATGCTATCCTTTACTTGTTTAATATGCAGAGAAAAAACCTGCTCTCTAATTTTTAAGGTATTGAACAACAGTAATGCTGCTGTCTGTATAAATATCATAATGGTCCCCTGTTACTGAATTGTGCAATATATGAAAACCGTATGTAAATGATATATTTTCTTCTACCTCATCATTTACTTCATAAAGTTCAGAAAAAGGGCTTTCTGTAAACCATGTACCGCTGTATAAATTGATTTTTATTTCTTTTTCTTCCAACGGCTTTATATCAGTTACTCTGAAATTACCGGATAATATTGCATCTATAATCTTCTGCTTATTTAGTTTGAAAGGATCCGGAGGTGCTCTTAAGTTAATCTCATTATAAAGCCTTTCTGAATTAAAGGTATTTACATCCATTTCTCCGGATATTAAGGTTATAAGAATGTCTGCTGTTATTCCGTATTCCCATTTAAGCTGCATACTTTCTAACATATCTGTACTGTAAGGATATATTCCTCCTGCAGGAGGAAATATAAATGAACCTGTTATCGGATATGCAGCTATAGGAATAACAGTCATCTTTTCACATTCAATTTCGATGCTTCCTGTTTCCAGGGAATATATTTCCTCGATGATCTTATTTTCTTTATCCGGGTATTTAATAAGTAATCTTAAATCAGGGAAGCTTTCCTGCCAGTGCGGAGGGATTTTCGGAAATTTAATTATTACTGTACTGCTGTCTGAAAAATATCCGCAGCAGCAAAATATCAGTGCTGTAAGAAAAATCAAGTGCCTCATATAATATATAACTGGTAAAATTTAAGAATTGCATTTACTTTTTTTCTTTTTTATCTGTTTTTTGTAAATAACTCTAATTTGCCTTAAGATTTGAAGATATTCATTACTCCGGAAGTCCGGGTAAGTCCACTCAAGAGGCCTGAAACTTCCTTTTTCGAACATTAATGTTATCTCACAAAAAATACCTTTTTTAACAGGAATTCTGTGAGAACCGTCTTTAGTTGTTGCAAGCATCAGGTGACTCTGATTTATAATTCCAGGATCTAAATTAACTTTTCTACTATTGTTAATTCTAAAAGAATCCTCTATTTTATTTGTCTTGAGTTTAATTTTGTACAGTTTGTCCGGGTACTGGAGTTTTTGAAAAGATATAAAAAACTTTTTTATAGGATATCCCATCTCTTTATTATAATACGATGAATAAACAAAATCCATTAGCTCGCTTTCATAATCAATTTTTCCATAAATTTGTGTCAATTTATATAAAAGTCTGTTTTTTAGGCCTAAATTGCTGATTAGTATACCTATGAATAGCTTTTCTTTAAAAAAAAAATCTTTAGTCTTCATTTTTAATAATAACTGCTTTGATAAATTTAAAATATTATTTATAATATAATTATATGGAGAATAGTGCAAGTTGGCAATACAATGTGGAAGAAGCATTGCTCAAAAAGGCAGAACAGCTTTCAGAAAAGGAATTAGTTAAATTAAGGGAGCAATTTGGAATATATCAGACTTATTACGAGAATGTTTATAATATTTTTTTAAGAAAGTCTATGATTATGGAAGATCCATATAAGTATGATGAAAAACTCGCAGAAGTTAAAACACCTTCTCTGGAAGGATTCATCGATTCTGAAAAACACGATCAGATGAGTCAGCGGCTTTCTGCTTTTCATTCGCAGCTCGAGTTTTTAAATACTTATTATCAATTTAGTATAGAATTCTTAAATATTGGCAGGATTAAAAGAATAGTCTCTTTAATTAAATATTTCAGATGGTCTTCATTAGAAGCGAATACTTCAAATGTAGTATCAAGGACACTTGCTGAATATATTAACAGATTAAAGCGCGGTACAGATAAAATATCAACCCAGATAATAGCAGACTCTGTAAATCAATTAGCAAAAACTGTACAATTAATATCAGTTGTGCTTTCAGAACTGGCCAATTATCATAAGGAATTATACAAAATTGAGGTACGAAAGAATATTATCTCAAAAATGGATGAAAAATTAGATTTTACTAATGGCCTGAAAACTATTAAGCGGTTGTTTCCAACATCTTTACCAAATTTTTCATTTTATCCTGATTTAATTAAAGAAATTCTAACAGAAGAATTAACTCCGGAAGGCCCGGAATTAAAAGCTAAAATACTGGATAAATTAAATATTAAAGTTGATAAAAAAAAGGAAGAAAAAAAAGAGGCCTCTCACAAAGGAATTCTATTTCAGGCTATCAGGTTCCTTGCTTCAAGCGGATTTCAGCTTGAGGATGTAGTCAGCAAAATAACAGACAATAATGTTGTGTATCTGAGCAGGAAAGTAAGTTTCTCTGAAAGAATAAAAAGATGGCTTAAAAAGGTATTTGGCGGTGTAGATGAAGGGCAGAATTATGAGATTGAATATTTTGATGTTGTTACATCTGCTACAAAAATTGAAAAAATCCGGTTTCCCGCGTTTTTAGAGGAAATGCAGAGAAAGGCAAAGTTCTTTGTTTCTATAAGCAATCGTTCCAGTGTAACAATGGGCAGGCTTAAAGAGGCAACAGAGGAAAAGTTATTTGATTTTCTTACAAGAAATATTTCAAGCTTAAATATTGCTCACAGGAGAATAGTAGGATTAAGTGAATTCTTCTCTACGGAAGTCCCAAAAGATAAAAGACAAAAATTAAGGGGCTTAAAGCTTGAGCTGTCCGCGATTAAAAACAGTATTATAAAGGCAAACCAGCAGAAGCACGAGTATGTGGCAATAAAAGAAGAACAGGAACAGATGAAACGGCTTGGAATAAAGCAGGAACAGTAAGCCTAAAAATCACATTTATTGTACAATCCTAAAATTCTTAAATCTTCTGTATGGCCTTTCAATTCCTCAATTGTATCATAAAAAATCGAAATATCACCTGGTACTTCAACATCAATATAAAACATATACTCCCAAGGTTTCCCAAGAATCGGCCTTGATTCAAGTTTTTTCATATTAAGGCCTTTATCTGCAAGTACTTTTAATGCAAGGTATAAGGAACCCGGTTTATCCATCGCTAGAAACACTAATGATGCTTTGTCCGGATTTTCTGCTTTTTTCTTTCTTGCCCTGGTTATGATTGCAAACCTTGTATAGTTATGAGCATTTGTTTCTATACTTTCTTTAAGTATTTGCATTTTATATGTTTTTGCCGCTTCTTCACTCGCAATAGCAGCATTTTCCTTTTTTCCCTGTTCTGCGATAAAAGCAACAGAGCCTGCAGTATCATAAAAAGCAACATTTTCCCAATCCGGATATTTGCTTAAGAAATTCGCGCACTGAGCTATTCCCTGGGGGTGGGAGTAAATACGTTTGATGTCTTCTATTTTAGCTCCTGGTATAGTAATTAGATTATGAATTATCCGTATTTTCTTTTCTCCTGCAATTTCCAGGTCCGGAAATTGTAAAAGTAGATCAAAATTTTCATGTATAGAACCTGCGAGGGAATTTTCTAATGGAATAATTCCAAAATAGCATTTACCTTCTAAAACTGCATCAAAAACTCCACGGAAACTGGAACACGGTACGGAAACTGTTTTTGCGTCAAAATATTGATGAATTGCCTTTTCACTAAATGCCCCCCGTTCACCTTGAAAAGCAACTTTTATTTCTTCTTTCATGCTTAATTGCGCGGGATCTGTACTGTATTTTTTGTATTCAATCTTTGGAAGCCGGGACAATTGTTTTTCAATTACAGGTGATAAGGCTTCCAGGTCCCTCATGAGTTTTTCAAATTGTTCCGGGTATAGAGACTGCGGCCCGTCTGATAAGGCGTTTTCCGGATTTGAGTGCACTTCTACAGTAATACCGTCCGCGCCTGCTGTAATTGAAGCCATAGCCATTGGAAGCACTTTCTGCCGTATTCCTGTAGCATGGCTCGGATCTACAATTATTGGAAGGTGGCTTAATTTTTTCACAACAGGAATAGCAGATAAATCCAGGGTATTGCGTGTATAAGTTTCAAATGTTCTTATACCTCTTTCACATAGAATAATGTCGTCTGTTCCATGGGCAAGTAGATATTCTGCAGACATTAGCAGATCTTCTATAGTAGCAGCAGGCCCTCTTTTAAGGAGTACAGGTTTTCCTAATGCACCTACAGTTTTTAACAGCTCAAAGTTCTGCATGTTTCTCGCGCCAATCTGAATGATATCAACATAATCTTTAAAAAGTTCCACGTGAACAGGGGATACAATCTCGGAGACTATAGGCATTCCAGTTTCGCAGCCAGCTTCTTTTAAATATTTTAAGCCTTCCTCTTTTAGTCCTTGAAATGAGTAAGGTGAAGTTCTTGGTTTATAAGCCCCGCCCCGGAGGATTACAGCGCCGGATTCTTTTACCATATGTGCAATTTCCTTTATCTGTTCTTTTGATTCCACTGCACAGGGGCCGGCAATAACAGTAATTCTGGGCCCTCCGATTTTTATATTATTTCCTACAGATACAATAGTATCTTCCTTTTTAAATTCACGTGAGGCAAGTTTATACGGCTTTGAAATAGGAATTACTCTTGCAACACCGGGAAGCATCTCGGCTTCGCGGATATCAAAATTAACAAGCCCGACTGCTCCGAGTATAGTGTCCTGCTCTCCTACTATTTCTTTTATTTTACAGCCTTTATTTTCAAGGAATTCATAGATATTCTCTTTCTCTTTTTTATTAATTCCGTTTTTTAAAATAATTATCATTTTGTTTCCTTAATTTGTGATTCTTTAAAAATATTAACATTAATATACAGATATGTTAAATATTTAAATTGGAATATTTTTTCTTTATCTACATTTCTTTAAGATTGGTGTATTCTGTTTACCTGATAAGCGGATGAGGGAGTATAAACTATGAGAAATAGAGTTATGCAGCCGGAAAAAATACATTATGGCTGGATAATAGTTATTATATGTACAATCGGAGTAACCGGTGTGCTTGGATTTGCGCGTTTCGGTTATACCATGATCTTCCAGGAAATGCAGAACGGCCTTAAATTAACTGATTCCGAAGCAGGGGATTTAGCAACAGGTAATATGATAGGCTATTTGATTTTGGCTGTTACCGGCGGATTGTTATCTACTATTTTTAGTCCTAAAATAGTTATTACTGTTTCAATGATTATTGTGGCATCATCCATGTTTTTAACAGGATTTGCTCCAAACTTTTTAACTGCCTTCATAGGCCGTTTTTTAACAGGCATAGGAAGCGGCGGCGCGAATGTACCTCTTATGGGATTAATTTCTGCATGGTTTGTTTCAAAAAAAAGAGGGCTTGCTTCCGGTATTGTAGTAAGCGGCTCAAGTTTCGGCCTGCTTATTACAGGTTTACTCATCCCTGTAATTCATAAAAATTATGGAATAGACAACTGGAGGTTTTCCTGGTTTTATCTTGGCGGGCTTGTAATTATAATTGCTGTGCTTTCTTATATATTTTTAAGAAACAAACCATCTGATAAAAAACTTTATCCGGTAGGCAGCAGTTCAGAGCTTAAAAAGGTAAAAGAATCAAAATCTGTTAACTTAAAATCTGTTTTTAAAACACCTGCTATATGGCATATGGGAATTATTTATACTTTATTCGGTTTTTCTTATATTATTTATGCAACTTTCTTTGCAAGATACTTAATATGGGAAGGCGGTTTAACAGAAGAATCGGCAGGTGTGTTATGGTCATTAATCGGAGGAGTAAGTGTTGTAAGCGGATTTATCTGGGGAACTGTATCTGATGTTATAGGGCGAAAATTCGGCCTGGCCATAGTGTTTATTTTACAGTCTGTATGTTATCTTATTTTTGGTTTATGGAAGGAGCCAGCCGGTGTTTACTTATCTGCTGTCTTGTTTGCTTTAACTGCATGGAGTATACCGGCGATTGTAGCAGCTGCTTCCGGAGATATGCTTGGCTCTAAACTTGCACCTGCTGCTTTCGGATTTATTACTTTATTTTTCGGAATAGGACAGGCATTAGGCCCGTTTACTGCTGGCCGTATTGCTGAAATGAATGGAACGTATACTCAAGCTTATGTTATTGCTGGTATTGCCGCATTTTTCGGTGCTGTATTATCTCTTTTTTTAAAAATAAAAAAGAGTGAATAGTGATAGCAACAGATATTGATAAAAATATTTTTTTGACTCAGATTAAAGCAGATCTGTGTCTTTTTGAAAATTAAAAATGTATAGTAAAACTGCTTGATTATTAGGACGCAGATTTAACAGATTTTTGTATAATCTGAGTCATATTATTTTTGTTTACAAAGGAATATTAAAACTTTAAGAGGATTAACACGGATTATTTTTATTTTATCATAGAAATAATTCTTTCCTAAAAAAAATACAACTTCAAGTGCATTAGATAGATTGATTTTTAAATATTTTAATCTGTGTAATTTAATCCTGGGATATGATTGACATAGATGGGGTCTGATAATAAAATTAATAGTTTCTACAAAATTAAAAATCTGTGTTCATCCTGTAAATCTGCGTCTATTTTTTAAATAACAGGTTGCGGGACAGCCTCGATTAACGCAGATTAACCAGGTTTCTTAAATATTTTTCTTTTATAAAATTCTTCAACTTACAGATAATAATTAGCAAACGTTAGGAGCTTCTGTTGGTTTTAAAAATTTTTGAAATATAATAAAAGCATCTTTTAGATATTTAATGTTTAATTCATGGTAAGAGGCAATGCAAAAAATGAACTCATCTCTTTAGAAAGCTGTTTCTGAATTACTATCTATATCAAATTATGAAACTCAAGTAGCCAAGCTTAGTATTAAGTATTATCTTACCTATATTATGAACTATATCCGTATAGGCGCATGCAGCTGGAAATATCCCTCCTGGGTAAACCTTGTTTATTCAAAACCCAAAGGCATAAATTATCTTTTCGAATATGCAGAAAAATATAATACTGTGGAAATAGATCAATGGTTCTGGTCATTATTTCAAGGTTCCAAACCTGCGCTGCCAAAAGAATCTACGGTTAACGAATATAATCAATCTGTGCCGGAAGATTTTAAATTCACAATAAAAGCACCAAACAGTATAACACTTACGCATTATTACAAATCTAAGGGTGACGCTAAACTTGTTGAAAATCCATACTTCTTATCTGCAGAACTCTGGTCAGAGTTTATAAAGTGTTTATTGCCCATACATAATAAGATTGGGCTTATTATGCTTCAGTTTGAATATTTAAATAAAATGAAGATGTCCTCTCTAAATGAGTTTTAGAAAAACTTTCCGGCTTTATTTCAAATATTCCGGATAATTTTAAAATTGCAGTGGAAATAAGAAATCCGCAGTATTTAAAAGAAGAGTATTTTAAATTTCTTAACAGGCATAATATTTACCATGTATTCCTGCAGGGTTATTTTATGCCGGACATTACACAATACTATCCGGGAATTAAGGAATACATAAAGGACTGTGCTGTTATAAGGCTCCATGGAAATGATAGAAAAGGAATAGAAGAGCGCACAAAAAGAAAATATGGTAAACGTGTAGATTTGCGGGATGATGAAATTAGCAAAATTGTTAAAATTATTAATGAATTAATAGATAAGCATGTGAATCTATTTGTTAATGTGAATAATCATTATGAAGGTTCTGCTCCATTAACTATAGGTCTTCTGCAGAGCATTTTAAATGATGTTGTGATTTAGATATATTAACTTTAAAGCAATACAAGTAATTCATCATTCAGAATATGTAAGTATTTCTGGAATTTCCAAAATAAATACAACCATTATTACTGTTATAACAGTATAATATTACATATATGATTATTAATTGTTTGTATTTAAACAAATTGATTAAAAATTACTGCTTAAGCGGTAAAATCACTTTATTATAATAATATAATATTGACATTCTGCTAAAAACGGCCTATCTTACTGTTGTGGCGGTAATAAATCATGGATATTGTATTTGGTGAAATAATAAAATATCACAGAAATAAAAGCGGTTTATCACAGAAAGAATTAGCAGACCTTGCCGGAGTAGGAAAAACTGTTATTTTTGATATCGAAAAAGGGAAGGCCACTGTACAAATGGATACATTAATAAAAGTATTAAGGGTTTTAAATATTACTCTAACGTTAGACAGCAAATTAATGGATAGTTACAAATTATGGAGAAACAAATTGAATGAGAAAAGCTAATGTTTTTATGCATGATATTTTTGCTGGTATTTTAGAAGAAAAAAAATCAGGAGAAACATATGAATTTACATATGATGATAAATATAGCGGACCGCCGATATCTTTAACCATGCCGGTGGATAAGAAGTTTTTTATATTTACGGGATTCCCCAAATTTTTTGAAGGATTATTACCGGAAGGCATAATGCTGGAGGGATTACTCCGGCAAAATAAAATAGATAAATATGATTATTTTTCTCAATTAACAAGTACCGGGAAGGAATTGATTGGAGCAGTTACTGTCGAAGAGGTTAAATGAATCGTTAAATGAATCATTGTGCAATTACTTATGAAAAGATACCGGATGATAAAGTATACTCAATAAAAGGTATTAAAAAGTTAAATAGAGGCTTAACAGATTTAAAAAACTTTCCTTATTCAGCTGCCAAACAAAGACATGAAGCAGTAATACAAGCAGGAAAATTATCAATACAGGGAATCCAGCCAAAAATCAGTGCAAGACTTAACATAAAAGATTCTGTATTCGAAATAGTTGATAGAAAGGGACAATATATAATAAAACCCCAGCATGCGGATTATAATGAGCTGCCTGAAAATGAAGATTTATCCATGCATATGGCAGAAGTTGTTAATATTACTGTTCCTCTACATGGTTTAATATACTGCCTGGATGGCTCCAGATCATATTTTATCAAAAGATTTGACAGACTAGGTAAAAATAAAAAAATATCTACAGAGGATTTTGCTCAATTATCAGGAAGAGGCCGTGACACTAAATATGATTACAGTATGGAGAAATTAATAAAGATACTTGATTATTGTACTTTTCCTGTAATCGAACGATTACGATTATTTAGAAGGTGTATCTTTAATTTTATTATAGGGAATGAAGATATGCATTTGAAAAATTTCTCTGTAATCACAAGAAATAATAAAACAGAACTAACTCCAGCGTATGATTTTTTAAGTACAACAACAGCTTATATCGCATTAGGAAAATCTCAGGATAAGATTGAAGAAATTGCACTTCCATTAAAAGGAAAAAAAAGAGGATTAACCTCATCAATCTGGTTCGAATATTTTGGAAAAGAAAGGCTTAAATTAACAGATAAATCTATTAACAATGAGTTACAGATATTTTCAAATATAAAAAAAATATGGATAGATTTGATAAACAGAAGTTTTTTATCAGGTAAGTTAAAAGATATTTATCTTTCATTACTAAATGAAAGATTTGAAATACTAAATTTATAAAGCTAATATAAATCTTATACTATCCTGGATTCTTTTTGATATTTGAAAAATCAACAAACAGGACAGAAATTATTACCATACATACTGCCAGAATTTGAAGTAAGGTTAGCTCTTCACCAAGTATTATCCAGATCTCAAAAGTAGTTGCAACAGAGATACTATTTAAAGGTATTGATACGATGGAAGCTTTTACTCTGACAGCCGAAATACCTCGCAGTTCTACTGCGAGGATGGAGGTTATTAGGTTCCATATTTATAATTGTGGGTTCTTAGTTTGACAGCTTGACCGAATTACATTATAGGGATATTATTAATTATAAAGTTGCTTCGCATGTTTTAAAAAAGATAGAGTAAAATAATTATGGCAATTCCAGGTAAACAGAAATTAAAAGAGTTTACATATAAAGATTATCTTTCGTGGACGGATGATGAGAGATGGGAAATAATTGATGGCAGTCCTTACAGTATGTCTCATGCTCCTTCAAGAAAACATCAGGCTATTTCCCGTGAACTTGAGCGTCAGATAGCTAATTTTTTACTAAATAAATCCTGCGAAGTTTTTGATGCTCCTTTTGATGTACGGTTATCAGAAGAGGGTGAAAGTAATGAAGAAACCAGCACAATTGTTCAGCCTGATATTATTGTTGTATGTGATGAAAATAAACTTGATGATAATGGCTGTATTGGAGCTCCTGATATTGTTATAGAAATAATTTCGCCTGCTACTGCTGTAAAAGATAAAAAAATAAAATTTTCTTTATATGAAAGACATGGAGTTAAAGAATACTGGATTGTGGAACCTGCAGATAATACTATTATGGTATTTAAGCTTGGTAAGAATAAAGAATATTCTAAACCAGGTTTTTTTTCAAAAGAAGATAAACTGAAAACTCCTATATTAAAAGATCTTGAAATAGATTTAAATATTGTTTTTCAACAATAATTGCTCTAAAAATTTTTATAATATTATAAAAAATCTGTGTAAATCAGCGTCCTGCTATTTTTATACAATAAATAAAATGATATTGTAATATAACTTATATGAACTTTACCTTAATATATCCCAGATTCTTATTGTATCCTCCCGGCTGCACGAAACAGCAAAATTATTGTCACTTGTAAATTCCACACCTGTTACATAACAGCTATGGCCTTCAAATGTTTTCTACTTTTGTTGATCTTCTTGCGTCTATCTATAAAACGTATTATAGTTCTATTAAAATAATTATAAGGTCTACGAATATGCTTAAAGTAAATATATGCAGCGGTACTCAATGCGCTTTTAAGGGAAATCTCGAAATACTCGAATATCTACAGGAAGATTCAATTTTTAAAAATAAAATTAAAGTAGTAATTAAGAATTGCGTGGACAAAGCATGTAGAGATGATAAAGCTCCTGTAGTAATTATTGGGGATGAAAAAATTTTTAATGCCACTCTGGATAAAGTTTTAAAACTAATTGAGGAAAAACTTAAGTGAATGATTTTTTAGTCCGCGGATTGTATACGGATGTTGTTGATATTCGCAGAAAGGTTTTTATAGAAACTGCAAAACTTATACTAAATAATGATTATAAAGATGTAAGTAAAATTAAACTGGAAGTTTTAAAAATACCTTTTAAAATTATAAATAAAGAAAATGCAACTTACAGATGCTGTGTACATAAGGAAAGAGCCATAGTGGCAGAAAGGGTGCGGCTCGCTCTTGGCCTTCCTTTATGGGAAGGTGCATTAAAAGGCCCTGTTACTACAGGAATAGGTACAGCATTAAAACATGAGAAAATCAGGACAGAGGAAATAGTAAAAGTAATCCCCGAAGCCTGTGAAAAATGTGAAGATAATATAGTAAGGGTCACGGATAATTGTAAGAAATGTCTTGCTCATCCCTGTTCACTTGTATGTCCGGTAGATGCATTTTCTTTCACAGAGGAGCAGGCTGTAATAAATCAGGAGAATTGTATTAAATGCAGAAGGTGTTTAAATGCATGTCCGTATAATTCAATTATTTATCAGAAACGGCCGTGTTCTGCCGCATGCGGAGTAAAGGCAATAGGAAGTGATAATGAGAACAGAGCTGTAATTAACCATGAAAAATGTGTTAACTGCGGTATGTGTATAACAGCCTGTCCTTTCGGGGCAATTGCCGCAAAATCAGAATCTGTGCAGGTTTTAATTTCGTTAAAAGAAAAAAGGCCTATGTATGCTATTATTGCTCCTTCCTTTATCGGACAGTTCGGTCCACTTGTGACACAGGAACAGATTATAAGCGGAATTAAAAAAATTGGTTTTAGAGATGTTGTGGAAGTAGCATATGGAGCGGATTTTACAACAGTAACAGAGGGGAAACTGTGGTATAAAAAAATATATGGACAGGGTAAAAAGTATATAGGAACATCTTGCTGTCCTGCATGGGTGGATATGACAAAAAAAATGTTTCCAAAATTATCCGGGAACATTTTAGATTCTCATACGCCCATGGTTGCTACCGCAAAATATATTAAGGATAAAACACCGGATGCTGTTGTCTGTTTCATCGGACCCTGTACCGCTAAGAAATCAGAGAGCCTGCGTCCGGAGGTGATTGAATTTGTTGATTTTGTAATTACTTTTGAAGAGCTTGCTGCTATATTAATAGCTATGGATATTGAGCTTGCAGAAATGGACAAAACAGAACTACACGGGCATGCTTCCGGTTCCGGCAGAAATTATGCGGTAAGCGGCGGAGTGGCGAATGCATTTAAAGAGTATATAAATAAGTTCTATCCGGATGCGGAAGTAATTATAGAAAAACGTGATTCATTAAAAGAATGCGCAGTTATGTTAAGGCAGGCTGAGTCCGGAAGTCTACGCGCAAACCTTCTGGAAGGAATGGCTTGTCCCGGAGGCTGTGCAGGAGGTGCAGGTGTCCTTGCTCCTATTAAATATACTTCTAAAAAGATAGATAAATTTGCAAAGGAATCAGAATACTATCCTGCAGCAGAAAATCCGGAAATAGATTAGAAATTCTCTTTTATATAGTTTACACCGTTTTTAAAAATGTCCAGTCCATATGAATTGTTAAATTTTCCTGTAGGATGGTTCTCCGGATATATAAATGCTTCCGGGTGGGGCATAAGGCCGAAGATTCTTCCTGTTCTGTCAGAGATACCGGCAATATTGTTTATGGAACCATTCGGATTGTCTGGATATGTTACAGAATCTGTATCTGTTTTAGATGTATATTTTAAAGCCACAAGGTTTTCATTTTCAAGTACGTTTAAAATATCTTTTGAGCCTGTAATGAACTTGCCTTCACCATGCCTTACAGGAATATCCATTTCATCCAGCCCAGTGGTCCATATGCATTTGCAACTTTTGTTAAAAAGGGCCCTAATCCATCTATCTTCGAATTTTCCTGATTCATTATGTATTAATGAAACTTCCGGTTCCCAGTTTGAATTCAGGTTTGGAAGTATCCCCATTTTAACCAATACCTGAAAACCATTGCAGATTCCTATTACTATTTTACCGGATTCAACAAAAGCTTTTAACTCATTTTTAAGATTCTTTTTAAAAAGGCTTCCGAATACTTTGCCGGAACCAAGATGGTCGCCATAAGAAAATCCTCCGGGGAATCCAATAATGTGAAAATTATTTATAATTTCCGGTGATTTTATTAAGTCTTTTATATGAATACGATCTGCTTTGGAACCTGCCAGTTCAAATGCGGATTTTAATTCTATATCAGCATTAATTCCAAATCCGGTTATTATACAAGTTTTTACCAAAAAGCCCTCCTGGTTTTTTTATAGAGAATTTATTTAGCGAATATATTTAACAGTACATCCATGTACTATTATTTGTACTAATGTAGTCGCACTTCCTGTGCTCCGCTATTTCATAGAATTTCAATTGAAATTCCTGTACAATTAAATAGCAGTTTTCCATGCCTTTACAATTTCATCGAGTGTTATATTTAATACAGGTTGATCCTGCATAATCATTTTAATAAGAGCATCGTCTGTAACTTTTCCGATTAATGCATGCGGCAGCTCATTAAAAGCATGCTCAAATATTTCTTTTTTTTCCGGAGAAACAGAAATAATAAATCTTGAAGGGGTTTCACAGAAAAGCAGCCTTTTCATATCCTTTCTACTGAAAGAAACAGGAATATCGTCCAATTCCATTGATGCGCCGAGCCTTCCTCCAATAGCTGATTCGCATAATGCAACAGCAAATCCTCCGTCTGATATATCATGGCATGAAGAAACAGAGCCTTCCTGAATTGCGTTAAAAACAGCTTTATAGGTTTTAAATGCTGAAGCAGTATCTACTTCCGGGCCATTATCAAATTCCCGGTTTATTAGCCGCTCATAAGAACTGCCCCATAACGCGCCTCTGGCTTTACCGATTATATAAATTAAATCTCCGGATTTTTTAAAATCCGTTGTCATAGCATTTCTTATATCCGGTATTATTCCCATTAGCGATATTAAAAGTGTTGGCCTTACAGATAGCTTTTTACCTTCTGAAATTGCATCATTTTTCATGGAGTCTTTTCCGGAAATAAGCGGAATGCCATAATCTATACATGCATCTTTAAGCCCTTTACATGCCCTTACCAGCTGCGCAAGTTTGAAGGGCCCGTCCGGATTGTGGTCGGAAAGAACAGGATCCGGCCAGCAGAAATTGTCCAGTGCAGATGTCTGCTCAGGATCACCTCCACATGAAACATGGGCGCGTAATGCTTCGTCTACCGCGCACATTGCCATATGGTAGGTATCATAATCACTGTATCTTGGACAGACACCATGTGTTACTGTAAGCCCTTTATTACTAGTTAAGTTCGGGCGTAGTACTGCACCGTCTGTAGGGCCGTCCGCCTTAATGCCGGAGAAAGGCTTAATAACTGACTGTGCCTGAACTTCATGATCATACTGGCGAACAAGCTCTTCTTTTGAGGCAATGTTAGGATCGGAAAGCATTCCGAGTAATTCCGATTTAATGTTTTCCGTACTGCCTAAATCAGAACCGGTTCGAGAAGGTTTTTCCCATACCGCTTCGAGTTCCATCGGGGGAAGGCCGTTATGAAGAAACTCTATTTCCAGCAAGCCGACATATTTACGTTCGTACAATATTTCTATATAACCTGAATCAGTAAATTCACCTACAACAGTTGCTTCTACTTCACGTTCTTCTGCAAGTTGTAAAAACTCATTTATTTTTTCTCTGGAAACAGAGAGGCTCATCCGCTCCTGAGATTCGGAAACCAGTATCTCCCACGACGCAAGCCCTTTGTATTTTAAGGGGCATTTGTCGAGTTCAATTTTAATGCCCCCGGAATATTCAGCCATTTCTCCGAGTGAAGAGGACAGGCCGCCGGCTCCATTGTCTGTTATGCCTTTGTATAGCCCAAGGTCTCTTGCTTCTATTAAAAAATCGAGCATTTTTTTCTGAGTAATCGGATCTCCAATCTGGACAGCCGACATCGGAGAATCATCATCCAGCGCCTGCGAAGAAAATGTTGCTCCGTGAATACCGTCTTTACCGATTCTTCCTCCAATCATAACAGCTAAGTCCCCTGCATCTATGTGCTTAACCCAGGAATCTTCACCATTAATCCTCGCTGGCATTATTCCGCCAGTTCCGCAGAACACAAGAGGCTTTCCAATATACGAATCATCAAATAAAAAAGCACCGCCTACAACAGGTATTCCGGATTGGTTGCCTCCGTCTATAATACCGTGATGTACACCTTCCATTACTCTACGGGGATGAAGCAGCCCTTTCGGTACTTTATTAGCCGGAGTATCCGGATTTGCAAAACAGAGTACATTCGTATTAAATATCGGCCTTGCTCCGATACCTGTTCCCATAATATCTCTGTTTACTCCTACGATACCTGTAATTGCTCCTCCGTAAGGATCTAATGCAGATGGCGAATTATGTGTTTCAACCTTAAAGCAGACAACGGTTTTTTCATCAAAATCAATAACACCGGAGTTGTCATGGAAAACAGATCTTAAATACTTTTTTGTCTGAGATACTATTTCTGTGGTGTTTTTTATATAGTTTTTAAATATCGAATTAATTCTCTCTGAATTACCATTTTCTCTGTATGTAATATTTGCCTGAAAGATCTTATGTTTACAATGCTCAGACCAGGTCTGTGCAAGCATTTCAAGTTCTACATCTGTTAATTCTTTAGAAAGGCCTTTTTGTTTTCTATATTCTATAATTCTTGAATTAGAGAACTCTTTTTTTATAGAATTCATTTCATCGAGGCTTAAAGCAAGAAGCCTGCTTTTTGAGAGTTTTAGTAATTCGCTATTATCCATTTCACTAAGATTAAATGACTCAACTGTTAAAGAGCTTTCCTTTACATGTGAATCATATTCAAAGGGCGGGCGTTTATTATTTTCCAGGTCATTTTTATCTAATATTATAGCATTTTGTATTAAGGGATTATAGAATGTGCTAAAAAAATCGGAGCTTTCAGCATCTGATTTTTTCAATTTTAATAAGTACTGCCTTGCTGTCTGTACTTTTACACCGGAGATTAGATTAAGGTTGTTTTTTATTGCATCTTTAGCAGTTATTGCAATAGGATCTGTTACGCCGGGTTTATATATTATTTCTATTAAATAATCCCAATTATTATCATTTTCACAGTAATTTGAATCTATACAAATATCCTGGGCAACTGGATCTGCAAATGTTCCAATTACATCTTCTTTGCAAAGAGTACACCCGTTCACAATATAAACATCAATAATTTTAAGGTTGGAAATATCAACATTAAAATGTGTTTGTAGTGAATTGATTAACCTTAGCGCTCTTCCATCTTTATATTTATTCTTGTAAAAAACTTCTATTCTCATTAAATGTACATTATACAAGAAGCGTATAAGTGGCAATAGTTAATATTCAAAAAAGCATATTGCGATGTTAAAGAAAATTAAGATCTCAGTCGGAAAAACATGCTGCTGATGCAAAGCAGGAACAAGCCATAAAACGTTTTTTGAAATATTATTATTATGTTCTGATACCACAAGGGTACAGACGTGCATCGGCAGCGTATTTTTACGCCTGAAAATATCATCCTTCTAACACCACAAAATGCTTATTTTTGGCAGGGGGTAGTACTAAATGTTCAGATCTGTCCTAGAAGTTAATAGTATTTTTCTAATCTTATTCTGATTTTACAAGACCCCGTATTATGATTTTGGGGTACATTAGTTTTTGTGATTAAATTAAATCATTGTTCCGTAAAGATTATTTTACAAAGCAAAATGCTTTAAAACATTTTAAATTCAGAAAAAAATTATTTTTCCGATAATTAAAATATGGGACCCAATAAATAATATTTATTACATCAGGCCATAGTTTAAAACATGATTTTTAAAAGGCAAAGATTTATTAGATTATTTATAGATAAGCATGAATAACAAAATTATTTGTGCTAATACCAGGGGTGTATTATGAAAACTGATTTGGATCAAAAAAAGATTAAAAAAGCAATGAGAAACTACAAGGTCGGAACTGTTACGGAAATTGAAAATCAGGATAAATATAATGCAATAAAGGAATTAATTAATAAAGCACCGGATTTTGATAATGTTAAAAATAAAAGCAATCTGGAACGGGCAGTTATTGAGAGTGAAAAAATACAATGTACTGGATTCGGAAGTGGTATTGCTATTGCTCATGGAAATACAGAAGAAGTAAATAAAATTGTTATTGTTCTTGGAATATCAAGTAAAGGAATACGGTATAATTCCACAGATGGTAAACCCGTAAACATTATGTTCATAATAGTAAGCCCGCCCGACAGGCCGGCTGAATATATTTATGCATTATCCACAGTAGCTCGAATGCTTTCTGATAAGTGTTTTAAAAATGAAATACTTTCTGCAAGCTGTATTAAAAATATTAAAAGAAAAGTATATAAGACATTTAAAAACATCCTGCTACAATAATAATTAATCAAATATGGTACCATTTTATTGATTTTATTGAAATATCTGAGTTATGTAAATCTGACAACAATTTAGATGATAATTTATCTGTTATTCCTTTAATATGGGCGCGAAAATGGTATTTAATTATCATTAAATTATTATCATAATCCTGTTCAAAATCACAGTGAAGTACTTTTAAATACTTTCCTTTTAAAAGTTTTGTAATTGATGCTAAATCTGAATCAAGATTGGTAGTGATTTCCATGATTCTGTATGAATCTTTTGCATAATGCCTTTCAAATATATTAAGAAATATGAGGCTTATTAGGGATATTACTGTTGCTGTTAGGGCAAGCAAATAGAAACCTGATCCAGCTGCCATGCCGATTCCTGCAACTATCCACATGCACGCAGCTGTTGTAAGGCCGCGGATGGAAAATCCTTCTTTAATTATTGTACCGGCACCCAGAAAACCTATACCAGTTACAATCTGTGCCGCAATTCTGCCCGGATCTATTCTCAAGATTGAAAAATATTCTTTATCTTGAATTATTGTCCCGGTATATATGGAAATTATCATGAATAACGCGGAACCAAGAGAGACCAGAAGGTTTGTCCGGAGTCCAGCTGCTCTTCCGTGAATGTCCCTTTCTATGCCTATTACAGCACCGAAAAGGGATGCCGCTAACAGTCTGAGTATCAATTCATATGGGAAGTCTAAAAATGCAACCGATTCCAAATAGATTTCTTCCTTATTTTAAATTTGTTACTTTAAATGCAATATCTAGATTATTAAGTTATGCCGTAGCCTTGTCAAGGAAAAATGATTTAAAAAACAATTTGTGATGTTAAATAAAATATTATTAAACCACCGAATACGCCTAAGTCACCGAAATTTGTTTTAATGAGTCAGTTTGCTTCTGTTTTTAAGCTGTAACTATTATTTACACCAAAAATTTCATAAAAAAAAATTTATATTCGCATATTCCATATTACAAATAATAGTACATGGATGTACTATTATATAAAGAATTATCAGATAAAATAATTGGTTGTGCTATTACTGTTCATAAAATAGTGGGTCCGTTTTCTGGAGCATGTATATGAAGAAAGTTTATGTGTAGAATTAAAATTAAATGGTATGCCTTATACAAGGCAGAAGGTTTATTCTGTATTTTACAAAGGTTATGCTGTTGGTAAATATGTTGCGGATATTGTTGTAAAAAATAGAGTTATAGTCGAGTTAAAAGTTGTTCCTGCCATAAATAATAACATGATTGCACAGCTAATAAACTATCTTCATGTTTCAAAAATACATGTAGGTTACATAATAAATTTCCGCAATGCAGTTATAGAGTTTAGAAGGTTCGTTCTTTAACGGGCCTTTTTTTTGCTTTTAATAAATGATCTTTTTAGGTATTATTTTCACATGAATGAAAAAGTTAATGTATTATTATTTAAAGATCTTCTTTCTGTAATAAGAAAGGAGATTGAAGAGGGCAGGGTAGTCTTAGAAAGAGATGTTAATAACCACAAAACAGCTGTTATGTGGCGCATTGGCAGTTATATACACACACATATACTTGAACATTCGAAGAAAGCAGATTACGGTGTTTATGTTTTCGATAATCTTTCAAAAGAACTTACCATAGGAAAACGCACACTTTACAGAACAGTGCAGTTCTACAAAGAATATCCGGAGCTAGTGTCAACGTTGACACGATTCACCTGGTCCCATTATCTGATACTACAAACTATTAAGAACAATGGCAAGAGGCTTGAATATGAAAAACTTATACAGAAAGAAAATTTAAGTGTGAGACAGCTGCAGGAAATTGTTAAGAAAGATAAATCAGAGCTTCCTTTTAAAGTTCAGACAGAGTTTAGTTTAAAAAGAGGAAAGCCGGGAGTCTACAGGCTTAAAGAAATAGATGGTGTAATAAACTTAGACTGCGGTTTTTATACCTACATAAAGAGGCCGGAACTTTCTGATTATGATAATTTAGAAACTTATATTGAATATACAGCTCCTTCCTCTTATAAATTAATAGAACCTGATAAATCTCTGCTATATACATTTAAAGCAAAAGTATCCGAAGTTGTGGATGGCGATACTGTAAAAGCACTTTTAGATATAGGATTCGGCATAACAGTATTACGAACCCTAAGACTTCGGGGTATAAATGCTAAAGAATTGCAAACCGAACAGGGAAAGAAAGCAAAAGAATTTATAGAATCTAATGTGTTGGATTTATCTTTTGTAGTAATTAAAACTTTTGGCCGCGATTTCTATTTAAGATATTTGGCAGATATTTTCTACTTGCCTGATAGCAAAGATGTTTATAACGTTGCAAAGAAGGGAAAATTTCTTAATCATGAGCTTATAGACAAAGGACTTGCTGAGAAGTACTATAAGTGGTAGGAATTAAATGTAGTATATTTTGTTTTATTATATTATAATTTATAAATAATTATGTGATTTATTTAATTGTATAAAACATTTGGAGAAAGCAATTGGCGATATATTTAAATGTATATTTACTATGCAAAAATATAAGATTGTTAATCCAATTAAAACATTGAAAATTAATGGATGGTAAAAATAAATAATCCGATTAGAAAATAAATGAAGATTGATGAAAATATTAAAAAGATTAATAATAATTCATATAATATATGGAAAGAAAAAATAAAAGAAAATTTGACTTATAAATTGAGAATTTGGGATATTGCCCAAAGATTATGTTTAGATTGGCCTTTTCAAAGAAAAGATGAAACTTTTGAAAAATATCTTGATTATAAATTACAAGATTTAAAGAACTTGCATGGTTTTGGAAAGAAAAAGATAAAAACTATAATACTATATATAAAAAATTTAGAAACAAACGTATATAATTATAATACATTA
>SDBV01001037.1_pt1 | contig 41005 bp, 35 predicted proteins | sample 2277081 | NCBI WGS metagenome assembly SDBV01 (sample SAMN10402039, study PRJNA504765) | marine sediment metagenome | isolation source: marine sediment core GS10_PC15, 223 cmbsf | place: Arctic Ocean: Southern Knipovich Ridge | collected 2010
GAGTTTGTTGCTCTAGCCCCAGAGCAAAAGCCTATAGAAATTCCTGAGCCTAATGTCTCTTATAAATTGCCTCAAATAGCAAAAAATATTGATAAGAAAATTCCAAATCCAATAGATGTTAATGCTTTTGAAATAACTATTAAAAGTGGGGATAATTTAGAAAAGCTTGCTCATATATATAACACAAGAGTGTCTGAAATTAGCGAGATTAATAGTTTATCGAATAGTTTTTTGAGAATTGGTCAAAAACTTTTAATTCCTAAAAGTTCTTTTCAAAATAGTATAAAACCTGATGTGGTAAATCAAATTAAACCTGAAGAAAAAAAACAAATCGTTGCAGCTGAATATTATACTATAAAGGTGGGGGATAATCCATATACCATAGCTATCAAACATAGCATAAAACCCCATGAACTTTTAAAGTTAAATAACTTAGATGAGAGGAGAGCAAAACGACTAAAACCTGGTGATAAGCTTAGAATTAGATGATGAATAAATCAATTTTAATTCTTGTCGTATGTAGTTTAACTATTTTTTCGATTGGTCTTTTAATGGTCTTTAATATAACTTCAGCTGAAGTATTAAATAGATCCTTAGATGTAGATACTCGTTTTGCGCTTTTTAAACAGTTAAGTTATGGCCTTATTGGTATTGGGATAGGCTTTTTTGTTTGGTATGTCGGATATCAAAAAATAATCGAGATGAGCCCCTATTTTTTAATGACAGTGATATTTTTTTTAATGTTAGTTTTTATTCCTAAAATAGGCATTACTTTAAATGGTGCTAAAAGATGGATAGGTTTTGCCGGTTTTACTATTCAACCATCTGAATTTGCGAAATTCACTATCCCAATTTATTTTATTCAACAGATAACCAAAAATAAAAGGCATTTGGATCTCAACTCTTTTTTAAAGATAATTACTCTTTTTGCTTTGCCTTTGGGGCTTATTTTAATCGAACCTGATACAGGAACCACCATTATTATCATTGCAACTTTGGTTGTCCTGTTTTTTTTAACGAAAGTAAAACTTTTATATTGGGCATTGCCTCTTTTACTCATAACAGGTTCAGGCACTATTGTGGCCTACAATATGTCTCATGTCCAAAGTAGAATAAAAATATATCTCCATCCAGAATTAGATTTAAAGGGCAAAGGACATCAACCTTACCAAGCAAAGATAGCTGTAGGTTCTGGCAAGATTTTTGGAAGAGGGCTAGGGGAGAGTTTACAAAAGTTAGACTATCTGCCGGAGGCGAGAAGCGATTATATAGCGGCTATTTATGCTGAAGAGCTTGGATTTATAGGAATGGTAATCTTAATTTCGCTATATATGTGTATTGCCTATGCTGGATTTTTAATAGCTGTTAAAGCTAAAGATAAAAAAGGATTTTATCTAGCTGGAATCATAACATTTTTGATATCTTTTCAAGCTTTTTTAAATTTGGGAGTGGTCTCAGGTCTTCTTCCTAGTAAAGGTGTGACGTTGCCTTTTTTTTCCCAAGGCGGAACATCTCTTATAGTTAATTTCATAGCGATATTTTTGCTGCTCAGCGTTGCAAAAAATACTAAATTAAAAAAAGGCCTGAAAAAAAGATGATAAAAGTATTAATTAGCGCATCGGGCACAGGTGGCCATATAATTCCAGCAATTCAACTGGCAAGAAAATTAAAAAATAAAGGCTGCGATATTTTTTTTGCTGCAAATGGCTTGAAATCTAGAAAAATTTTCAGAGAAGAAAATTTTTCTTACTTAGATATATCTGCATCACAGATAAATAAAAAAAAACTTTTTTTTGCTTTTTTTAAAATTTTAAAAGGGTTATTTCAAAGCCTTAAACTAATTTTAAAATATAAACCCAATGTGATTGTAGGTTTTGGATCGTATCATACTTTTCCAGTTGTTCTAGCAGCATACGTTCTTAGAAAAAAAATTGTTTTGTTTGATTCTAATACTACTTTGGGTCAGGTCAATAAAATTTTTTCTAAAAAGGCAAAAATAGTTGCCCTACAATTTGAAAAAGAAAATCAATTGAATAATGAAATGCTAGTCAAAAGGTTTCCATGGTTTTGCGAAGATAATAAAAACAAAAATCTTAGATGTGATTTTTTAAAAAAAATCAAGCTAGAGAAAAATATCTTTACGATTTTGATATTTGGGGGCTCTCAAGGCTCTAAAATCATCAATGACAATTTTTTAAACAATATTAAGGATTTATCCGAAAAACAAAAAGTTCAAGTAATTCATATTGTAGGAGAGGGGATAGTTCTATCAAAAATTAAAAAGATCTATGATGATTTAAATATCAAATCGTATGTCAGTTTATTTGAAAAAGATTTAAAGCCATTTTATAAAATTTCAGATTTAGTAATCTCAAGAGCTGGTGCTTGCTCAATCTCTGAGCTTATTTATTTTGAGAAACCCTCTATTTTAATACCCTATAAAAAAGCCAAAGACAATCATCAACTAAAAAATGCTCTTTTCATGCAAAACAAAGTCAAATCTTCAACCATTATCACAGAAGATGATTTATCAAAAAATTCTCTTTTAAAAGAAATTAGTTATTTTTTAGAAAATGGGCAAAAAAAGCTTTGTCTTTTTAAAGAAAATATTCAAAAATTTAAGTCAATTGACGAGAAAAAAAATAAAAAAGATTTAAGTGATCTTGTTTTAAAAATTGGAAAAAAATCATAGATGAAACCATCTTATCATTTCATCGGCATTGGCGGTATTGGTATGAGCGCTCTTGCCAAATTACTAATTGAGAAAAAAATCAAAGTTAAAGGCTCTGATATTAAGTCAAATGCTATTATAAATGAGCTTAAAAAAAATGGGGCTCATATTCAAATAGGGCATAAAAAAGAGTTTATATCTTCAAATGATACAATTGTTATCTCTTCGGCTATTGATAAAAAAAATGAAGAGTATTTGCAAGCTAAAAAATTAAATCTAAAAATTTTTCATCGATCAGATCTTTTAGATCAGTTAATGCATGGCCATAAATCGATTCTCATTACAGGTACTCATGGTAAAACAACAACCTCAGCACTTTTGTGTGAGGTCCTTCTCAAGAGTCAAAAACAGCCTTCATTTGCCATCGGGGGTATTTTAAATTCTAAAAAAACCAATGCTCAAATAGGAAAGGGAAAATATTTTATAGCTGAAGCTGATGAAAGCGATGGTTCATTTATCAATTTTAAAAATAAAGCTGCCTTTGCGATTGTTACCAATTTAGAAGAAGACCATCTAAATTATTGGAAAAATTTTACAAATTTAAAAAAAGCCTTTAAAAAATTTCTCTCTAACATTGAGAAACAAGAAAATCTATTCTGGTGCATAGAAGATAAAAATTTAACAAATCTAAAACCAAAAGGAACATCTTACGGCTTTTCAAAAAAAGCTGATATCTATGCTCATAATATTAGGCTGTTAGATTTTCAAACGATTTTTGATCTGAAAATTTTTGATAAAGTTTTCAAAGATATAAAGATCAATTTAATTGGCAATCATAACGTTTTAAATGCAGCCTCTGTTTTTGCGCTATCTCTTAAGCTAAAAATTAATGAAAAAACAATAAAAAATGCTTTTGAAAATTTTTCAGGCATATCAAGACGGTTAGAAAAAATTGGTGAAAAAAATAAAATCACATTTTTTGATGATTATGCTCATCATCCAACTGAGATTAAAAGCACACTAACATCTTTAAGAGAAGCTGTTAAAGAAAAAAGAATAATCGGTATTTTCCAGCCTCATAGATATTCAAGGCTAAAAGATTGTTTAGATGAATTTGTTGCCTCATTTGATGTTTTAGATGAACTAATTATTACCGATATCTATAGCGCTTCTGAAAAACCTATAAAGAATATAAATGAAAAAGTTTTAGTTGATCTTATAAAAAAAAGAGACATTAAAGCCTATCACATCCCTGATGATCAGTTAGAGAGTTATCTACTAGATAATCTTTTATATCCATTCGATGTGGTAATAGCTCTCGGCGCTGGCGATATCTCATCAAAAATTAGAAAGATATTTTCTAAATTCACTTTAAGAAAATCTCAAAAAATAAATCTTGGTATCATCTACGGTGGCGAATCGAATGAACATGATATCTCTATTAAATCTACTAAAAATTATATCCAAGGTTACGATAAAGATTTATACAACCTCAAATGCTTTAAAATCTTAAAAAACGGTTCATGGCAAATCACCAAAGAGATCGAAGATTCTAAAGATAATGAAAAACTTGAAGATCTAAAAATTGATGAATCTTATTTAAATAAAAAAACTTTAAAAGAAAAAATCCCAATAGATGTTTTTAAAGAACTAACTACTTTAGATGTAGCTCTTCCCATCTTACATGGCCCCCTTGGTGAAGATGGGATGATAGATGCCTTTTTACGAGTGTTAGGTATTGCATCTGCTGGTTGCGATTATTTTAGCGCGCCTATTGCTATGGATAAAGCTTTTGCTAAACATCTTGTTAAAAATCTAGGGATATTGACCCTAGACTTTTTAGAAGTTTATTCAAATGATTGGTTACAAAAACAAGAAGAGTATTTGTCTAAAATAATTAAAAATTTTAAATTTCCTCTCTACGTTAAACCTAATCATTTAGGCTCAAGCATTGGAATTAAAGTTGTTGAAACTAAAAAAGATCTCAAAGATGCTATTGATTACGTATTTAAATTCGATACTTCTTTAATCATTGAAAAAAAAATTATAGCAAGAGAAATCCAAACAGCTGTTATAGGTAATGATTTTTTTCAGTTTGGAAAAGTAGCTGAAATGCTAACCTATGGAGAGTTTTTCGATTTTGAAAATAAATATCAAAAAGCAACCGTAAAGGCGAGATATCCTAAAGATTTTAGCCGAAAAAAATTACATGAACTTGAGATGAGCGCTAAGAAAATCTACCAAGCCCTAAAACTATCCGGGTTTGCTAGAATTGATTTTTTCATTACTAAAAATCAAAAGATCTATTTTTTTGAAATCAATCCCATCCCAGGTTACTCATCTAACAATAGCACTTTTGCGAAAATGCTTGATTTAATAGGGTTTGATAATAAAAAAATGATCGATTATTTCATCACCTTAGCTCTTCATCGACAAAGAAAAAATCAGAAATTTTTAAAAGGGGAAAAATGCAAAAAAAATTAAAACTCTCCCAAGCTTTTTTTTGGATAATCTTATCGACTATAATTTTTTCTTCTTTTAACTTTTTTGTATTTTTTCAAATCAAAAAATATAAACAAAATAAATATAAAGATGAAAAATATAATATCAAAAAAATTTATCAATCAAATCAAGTCTCTTTAGATGTAAATTACTTATCTGAGCTTATGCATCTATCAACTGATAATCCCACCAACATATTTTTATTCGATGAGGTTAAAGCTCAAAAAAAATTACTAAGCAGTCCTCTCATTATTGATGCTAATATAAAAAAAAATAAACCCGATTGTTTATCTCTCGATCTAAAAATAAGACACCCAAAAGCCCTCTTATATGACTATGACAATATTGCTATCGATGAAGAAGGTTTTATTTTTTTTCTAAAACCCTTCTTTAATAATTTAGATCTTCCATCTGTCTATCTCGATCTAGGCAGATTCTCAGGTTTAAAAAAAATAGAAAAAAAAGAAGCAACACTTGCATTAGATATTTTACAAAAACTTCAGACAAGTGGCTTTTCAGATCTTGCCAAAATTAAGCTTTTAGACACCTCAAGAGCGTTTATTCGAAGCTACGGCAAAAGAGAGGTATTACTTCAGATAGATGAGCAAATAAATGCCTATAAAGATCAGAAAAATGTAAAATTAGTCTTTCCCACTATCTTACGACTCTCTCAAAATAATCTTTTAGAGCAGATTAGTAACTACATATCTCTTAGAGAAAAAATATTAAAAGATTATGAAAATCAATTAAAACATATCTCAGATCCAAGTCAAGATGTTGTAACCTTTAAGCCTAAAACAATAGATCTTAGAATTTCTAAACTTGCCTTTATCGATCAATAATTTTTTTTAACTCCTTTTTTTCATTTTGTTTACTTTTCAATTTAAAAATAGATAGGTTTTCTCTGGTTAAAAATTTTATTTTTTGTAAATCTTAGAATAGTTTTTAACAAAGGAATTTAATGTGGTTTTAGGTTTAGAAATAAAAACAGAAGAGATAGATAACATTATAATTTTGAGACTTGTGGGAAGATTAGATGCATCATCCTCATCTTTGCTTCAAAGTAAATTAAATGTTTTGATCAAAGAGGGAAAAACAGTTGTTTTATTGGATTTTTCAGATATGGATTATCTAAGTAGTGCAGGGCTAAGAGTACTACTCTCTTTTACTAAAAAGTTTGATGAAAAAAAAGGAAGATTAGGCGTTTTTGCAGCTACTGATGATGTGATGGAAGTTATTAAATTAACTGGTTTTGATAAGATTTTAAATATGTATAAAAATGAAAAAGAAGCCTTTTTAGAGAAAACTCTGTGAACATTTATAACCCTAAAGATCTTCAAAGTCATATAACTGAACTTTATTTGCCGCTTAGAAAAAAGCCGCAAAACTCTCAAAAGAAAAAAAAAGTTATTGTACTAGCAGGACCGACTGGAGTTGGTAAAACTGAGCTATCTTTATCAATTGCTAAGATTTTAGGAGGCGAGATAATATCAGCCGATTCTATGCAAGTTTATAAGGATATGAATGTCGGAACGGCGAAGGTTAGCGAGGACGCTAGAGATAAAATCCCACACCATTTAATTGATACTAAAGAGATTCATGAGAGTTTTAATGTATCTGAGTATTATAGAGAAGCTCATAGGGCTTGTAGAGAGATTTTATTAAAAGGCAAAGTTCCTATAGTTGTTGGAGGTTCTGGCTTTTATATCCATGCTTTTTTATATGGTCCGCCTATGGGACCACCATCTAATATGGAAATTCGAAAAAATTTAGAAAAGACACTCCATGAGATGGGGCCAGAGCCTTTATATGAAAAGCTAAAATCATTAGATCCAGAATATGCAAAAACGATAACCCCAAATGATAAACATAAAATCATCAGAGCTTTAGAAATCATCTCTATTACTAAACAAAAGGTTAGCCAAATTCCAAAACCCAAAATTAATCAAGAACCGTTATATAACTTTAGATTATGGTTTTTGTATTATCCCAAAGAGATACTTTATGAAAAAGTCAATGAGCGTTGTGATCAGATGATTGAAAAGGGCTTTATTGAAGAGGTAGAAAAATTAGATGAAAAAGGACTAAAGAATAACTATTCAGCATCTCAAGCCATAGGCTATAGGCAATGCTTAACATATTTGCACTCTAAACAAACAGTCGATGATAAAATAGCTTTTATAGATGAGTTTAAAAAAGCTTCTAGAAAATATGTCAAAAGACAGTTTACCTGGTTTAAAAAAGAACCACATTTTAGGTGGTTAAATCTTCAAGAAATAGATCCTCAAAAAGCTAAAGAATTTATCTTGCAAGACTATGAACAGTCGATGTAAATAAACATTTTATTATAAATTATTAAAAATAATTTAATGTTTATTATGTAAAAATAGTTGTAATAAATGTGAAAACAGCTTTATTAATTGATCTTTATAAATATTTTATTTATAATTAGTAGTAATTTTTAACTAAATATAAATAAAATATAATAGGCTTAAAGTTATGTCGATTGACTTTAATAAAGAACCTTTTTTTTCTAGGTCTGTAAGTCCTCTTTTCTCAACCCCTCCGAGTTCAAGTGAACTACTGCCAGGAAACAGTGAGGAATCTTGGTCTGAAAGCCCTATTTTCTCAAGGGCACCAAGCCCAAGTGAATTTATCCTTTCAGAAGGTTACATTTCAAATGAACCTCTTAAAAGTCCAACATACTATAAAGTAAATGAAATGCTCAAAAATGGGTGTAGATATTTGGATGTCTATGAAACTGAGTTAAAGTGTCCCAAACCAACACATTATGTAAAAAAACGCTGCGAGATGAATCAGGCCTTTAGAAAAATAAGAGAAAAAGAAACTTTTTTTGGACAAGGAACTTGGAGGGGTAATTATAAAGATGGATTTGTTTATGCAGACAATTTTGAGATCCAAAAAGAGTATTATAATATACTTGAAACGATTGCTCGCATAAAAAAGACTTATCCAGATGAAGATAGTAGTTTGATAAATTCAATTCTGCAAAAAGAAATTTTACAAAAAAATAGAGATGGAAAAACGCCACTACACTTAGCTGCAGAGTTAGGTGATACAAAAGCAATTGTTCAAATGCTTGATTTTCTAACTAACAAAGATATAGAGACGGGCCTTCAAAGAAAAGATAATCTAGGTCAAACTCCTTTCCATTTAGCTATGCTACATAGCAAAGGGGGCTCAACTTTAAGAGCGCTTTTAGACGCTCTAAAAGAGGATAAAAGAGCTACCCCTCTTTTAGTTTATGATGAGTATGGCAAAACAGCTCTTCATTATCTATCAGATTCTCAGCAATTAATGTTAGATCCTCAAAACTATATGAGCAGAAAATTAACAGCTATTTTTCAAAAAATTCGAAATCCATTAGATAGATATGATTTATTAGAAGCTATGGATAAAAAAGGCAGAACTCCTCTTCACTATGCTGCAATGGGAGTTGATACAGGGGTGTTAAAAACGATGATTGATATTACGTCTGATGAAAACTTATATCAAATAGATAATGAGGGAAAAACCTTTTTTCATTACATGCTAATAGGAAAAAGACTTTTTTCGCTTGAGCCACAAGTTTATTCAAATAATTTAGCTGATCCTGCAAATCCTACTAATATTTTATCAAAGAGAGACGATGAGTTTCTTAAAAATATTGAAAATCTTCTATCACGAATAAAAGCAATCTCAGAGAATGAGCTTATAAGATTTATAAATATTCAAGATAAAGATGGAAAAACAGCTCTTTACTATGCAGCGAGTTCTCACTATGGAATAAGACCTTTTTTAGATTGTTTAAAAAAAGTTTTGCCTTCTTATAAAAAAACAGTTTGTTTGACAAGCTTTATCGATGAGGTAGATACCTTATTTCATTTCCTTGCTAGACAAAAGCACCTTACACGATTTTTTGAGGTTCTAAAACTATTATCAGATGATGATAGAGAATATTTAATAATGATGCCTAATTTAAGAGGTGAGACGATATTTGATATATTGATAGAAAGAGGGTTTGAAAAAAGTTACTATACTGGTAAAAAAAGACCTAATATTTGGTGCGCCAATACCAGGATTGAGGTGATAGCTAAAATTCTGAAATTATGTCCTAAAGAAAAAAGAGCAAAAATTAGTCAAAGACTATTTGAGAAAAATGGAACAATTCCGACTGGTAAAGGTGATGAGTATTTTTTTTCTGCTGAAAGTAGATTCGATGTTATAGCAATAATTTTAAGATTATTTTCCGAAGAGAATAGAGTCAAAATAGCTACAAGATTTGATAAGAGAGGGGAAACTCTTTTTCACAGGGCCTCTTATAATACTGATCCAAAGGCTTTATCAACTCTTTTAGAAGTAATTCATCCCAAAGATCGAGCTTATTGTTTGAAAATACAAGAAGAAGCAAAAAAAAATACTCCTTTGCATTATGCCGCTGGGATACAAGAGGCAGAACAGATACTCAATAACGTACTGATGATGGTTCCTGAAGATGATAGAGCTTATTGTGTAGCTATGCAAAATGAAAAAGAAGAGGATGTTTTATTTTTACTATTACATCATCCTACAGATGCTAGTCTAGCTTTGATAGTGCCTGATATTATACAATTATTACCAGAAGATGAAAGAGTTCCACTGCTAACAAGAAAAGATTCACATGAGGAGTCCCTCATTCATGATATTGCTTATCAAGAAGATCCAAATGTGTTATTTAATACTCTAAACGCTTTATCAAAAAAAGAGGTAGCTTCTTGTTTAAAGTTTCAGGATAAATATTTAAATACACCACTTCATTTGCTTGCTAAAAATGGTGATTTTCAATCAATTTTATCATCTTTAAAATTTATAGATCGAGAAGATCGGCTTTCTTGTTTTCGCATAACTAATAATAAAAATGACAATATGTTTTCTTATGAGCTAAAATATAACTGTCCACAAGAAATTCAAAAAGAGATATATAAATTACTTTATATATATGCTTAAACTTAGATTTTTAATAAGCAATATTCTGGATTTTTCCTTGCATTTTTGAGCAGCTCAATTATAGAATCAAATATGAAAGGAAATAATAAAAAAGTTTTACTTTTAAAGAGATGATTTTTTAGATTACTATCTTTTTTTCAAAAGTATATTTTTTTCATAAAAGGATCGCATTATGAATGAAAATTTGGCTCAAAAACAAGATTCAATAGATTCAGAATTTATTAAGAAATTACGAGTTATTTCATCATCTGAGGAAAAAATAAAGTTTTCTCTAGATGAAATGAAAGTTGCGATATCTAACGATCAGAAACCTGATTTTAAGACTTTTTGGGAAATAAAAAATATTTGTCTAACACTTTTTAAAGAACCGATTAGTGCAAGCTCAAGGGTTGAATATTGGAAAGAGTATATTGTTCTTTCAAATGAGATTAAAAGTCTTAAATATATGTTAAATGAACAAACCTCCTTTGAAGTAGAACAAATTGATTTAGCTATTCAAGCTATTGAAGAAGAGATGGAAAAATATGATGTTGTTATGCAAGCAATCAAAGATATTGAAATTGATAATAAGATAAGGATGTTTTTCACAAATCAAGACTTTTATTTCAAGACTCAAAAAGAGCTCAATTTGTTAAATAGTTTTGCAGCTAGAGTAAATTCTCTTAGAAAAGAGATTATCAAAATTCATATGCGCATTAGTTTAAAAAACAAATTATTAAAAAGACTAACAATAATTGGCGATGTTGTTTTTCCTAAAAGAAAACAATTTATCGATCAGATAAGCGATGAGTTCACTAAATTAATAGATTGCTTTATGAGTAAAACTTTTGATCTACATAGACAACCTTTTTTTGTTTTAAAAGAACAAATCAAGAGTTTTCAAAATATTGCTAAAAAATTTACTTTAAATACTGAGTCTTTTACTAATTGTAGATTGAAGCTAAGCGAGTGTTGGGATAAGGTAAAGATTGCTGAGAAAAGTTATAAAAAAGAAAAGCAAAAATCAAAAGAAAGTGTCAATCAAATCATGAAAAAGATTCATAATTTAAAAAGTATTTGTGAAAAAGATCCTAATGTGAGTGTTATTGAAAAGGAAGAGAGTGAAATTTTTAATTTGATCAAAAGCTTGGAGCTAAGAAAAGAAGACATCAAATTTTTAAAGCATAAAATTAGAGAAGCTAAAGGGCCTATTTTCAAAAAAGAAGAGATTAAAAAGATAGACAAATTAAAAACCGTAAATAACAAAGAAGATATTAAAAAAACCAAATTAGAAAAAATAAAGCAAACTCTAACAAGCCTTTTAGAAAATAAAGATTTAAATTTTGAAGAACTTTGCCAAGAAAAAATACAAATCGAAAAAGAGATAGAAGCTATTAATCTACTCAAGTTTGAGAAGTTAATGTTAGAAAAACAGCTAAGAGAGCTAAATCATATTATCGAAGACAAAAAAGAGAATGTAAATTTAAATACTTCAGATGAACTGAAAAATATGCTTGCTATATTTGAAAATAAAAAGAAAAGAAGACTTAACGTAAAAAGTCATGTTGATAATTTAAATAAAGAACTCTCCGGTTCAGGCTTAGATTTTGAAAAGGCCATGCTTTATAGAGATTTAATAGATTCAGAAAAACAAAGATTAGAAAAAATAGACAGTGAGATAAGTGAGCTAGAAGAAAAAATAGCTGATTTAGAGAGTAATTGACGTGCAATTGAGTATTTTTGATTTAGATAGAACCCTTCTTAAAACCAATATAAGCTTTAAATTTTATCTGTATCTCTATAAGAAAAATTTTTTTAATAAAAAATCTATTTTTGAGCAGGTTTATTTTTTTATAAGATTTAAGTACTTTAATATGCCTCTAAAAAAGTTGCATGAAATAGTTTTTAAAAGATCTTTAAAAAACAAAAGTTATAAAGATCTTATAAAAAATATTGATGTTTTTTTAGATAAATATTTAGATAAACTTTTTTATCAACCAGCGATCTTAAAGTTACAAAAAGCAATTTTTGAAAAACACTACATTGCAATATTTTCAAGTTCACCTTCTTTTTTGGTTAAGCCTATTGCCAAAATTTTAAAGGTAGATGAATATAAAGCCACAGAGTATTTACTTGATAAGGAAGATAAATTTGATGAAATTGATCTGATAATGGACGGCAATGAAAAAGCTAAGCAAGCTACTTTATTAATGAATAAATTAAAGATCTTAAAAAAAGATGTTATTGTTTACTCAGATAACATAGATGATTTAAAACTATTTGATCTTGCCGCTAAAAAAATCGCTGTTAGACCTTGTTCAAAATTGAGCAAATTATCTAAACAAAACTCATGGGAAATCATATGAAAAATATAGGTTTTTTTGGTGGTAGTTTTGATCCAATTCAATTTGGCCATATCAATCTAGCAATTCAAATTAAAGAAATCTTAAAGCTGGATAAGATTTTATTTTGCCCAACTAATATTTCACCTTTTAAGACTAAAAATCCACCCAAAGCGAGAGCTCAAGATAGATTAAAGATGTTAAAATTAGCAATTGAAGGCCTTAATGGTTTTGAAATTTGTGAAATAGAAATTCAAAGAGAGGATATCTCTTATACTATTGATACTTTAAATGAGATTAAAAGTATGGGCAATATAAGACTCATTGTAACAGATGATGCTTTGAATAGTTTTCATCTTTGGAAAGAGTATAAACAAATTTTAAAAATAGCCACCCTTCTTGTGGGAGTTAGACTCTCTGATATAAATCATTTTAAAAGTGAAAATTTTACTTTATCTAGTAAAAATTTTATTAAAACAAAAATCTTTGAGATCTCTTCTACAGCTATAAGAGAGAGATTAAAAAACAAAATGTATTGCTATCATCTCCTTCCAAAAGAAGTTCTAGACTACATTTATAAGCGTAAGATATACTTGTAGATCAATAAAAAAAACATTTAAAAAAGATGGATCCTATAGAACTAATAAACATTATTGCTCAAATTATTTATGATAAAAAGGGCTTTAATATTTTAGCCTTAGACGTAAAAGGGATTTCGAGCATTACCGATTATCTAATCATTGCAGAAGGTAGTGTCGAGAGACACGTGAAGGCTATCTCAAATGAAATAATAGAAGAGTTAAAAAAGCTAAAAGAAATGCCTTTGCAAGTTGAAGGAAGAGTAGACGCTGATTGGATCGTTATCGATTATTTAAATGTAATGGTGCATCTATTTAAGCCTGAAATGCGAGAACTATATGCATTAGAGCGGTTATGGTCTGAAGGAAAAATTATCGACCTTAAAATAAAAGTTGAAAACCAAGCATAGATATGGAGAAAAGAAGAGTTGTTATAACGGGCATGGGTCTTGTTTCTTGCTTTGGTACGGATGTTGATACCTTTTATGAGCAACTTTTAAAGGGTTCAAGTGGTGTTAAACCTATTACAGGTTTTGATGTGAAAGAGTTCCCAACTCAAATCGCTGCGATGATTGAAGACTTTGATGTAGGCGATTATATGCAAAAGAAAATGGGGAGAAGATCTGATCCTTTTATTCGTTATGCTATGGTTGCTGGTAAAAAGGCTTTAGAACATGCCAAAATTGATGATGAAATTTTAAAAACATTAGATTTTAAAAAATGTGGCGTTATTGTTGGTTCAGGAATGGGGGGCATGAAAAGCTTTTCCGATGGTGTTGAAACCTTGGTTACAAAAGGCTATAAAAGATTAACGCCTTTTTTTGTTCCTCTCATTATTACGAATATGGCAAGTGCTCTCTTAGCTATCGATCTAGGCTTTCAAGGGCCTAACTATTCAATCTCTACTGCTTGTGCAACTTCTAATTACTGTATTCATGCTGCAGCAGATCAGATTAAATATTTTGGCTCTGATATAATGTTAGCTGGAGGTTCTGAAGCTCCAATGTCACCGATAGGCCTCGCAGGATTTGTTCAAGCCAAAACTTTATCACAAAGAAATAATGAACCCACAAAAGCCTCTCGTCCTTGGGATAAAAATAGAGATGGTTTTGTAATGGGAGAAGGTTCAGCTATTTTAGTCTTAGAGAGCTTAGAGCATGCAAAGAAAAGAGGCGCTCATATCTATGCTGAATACTTAGGCGGCAGTTTAAACAATGATGCTTATCATATGACCAATCCAAGAGAAGATGGCGCTGTTGTTGCTAGATGTATGATGGATGCTATTAAAGATGCTAATTTATCAATCGAAGATATAAATTATATCAATACTCATGCAACAGCAACTATAGTTGGTGATCTATGTGAGATTAGAGCTATCAAAAAAACTTTCGGCTCTCATACTAAGAATCTTAAAATTAATGCAACAAAATCGATGATTGGACACTGTCTCGGAGCTGCCGGTGGAATGGAGGCGATAGCAACTATTAAAGCTATTGAGACAAACAAGGTTCATCCAACTATTAATTTAGAGCAGCCTGAAGAAGAACTTGGGGATATTGATCCCGTTGCAAATGCTATGAAAGAACATAAAGTAACAGCAGCATTATCCTCTTCATTCGGTTTTGGTGGACATAACTCTGTTTTGGTCTTTGCCCCATATAAAGACTAAAAAGTATAGGCTAAATAAATGAATTATGAAGAGAGTTTTGGCACAATCCCTTTAAACAAACAAAATGGTATTTGGCAAACCTATCTAGTGAAAAACAAAAGTGGTAATCATTGGGGTTTTCCGAAAGGTCATGCAAATTTATCTGAAACTCAAAAAGAAACCGCTTTAAGAGAGTTAAAAGAAGAGACCAACTTATCTGTACTTAAATTTTTATCTGAAGAACCTTTAGTGGAACAATACTCTTTTAAAAGAGATTCTAATCTAATCGCAAAAAAAGTCTATTACTATCTAGTTGAAGTGTCTTTTGCTGCAAAAATTACATCTGATGAAATCTTAGATGGAAAATGGGTAGAAATATCCAAAGCCAAAGATTTAATTACTTACGATGCATCTAAAGAAATTGCAAATCAAGTTGAAATATTTTTAGAAAAACTATAGTCTTTTTTTAAATCAATTTTAGGAGTTTTTAAATGAACTATTCAATTACTAAAAAACTAGAAATCGATATAATTAAGGATATATGCCAAGTGCTTTTTGGCGCCTTATTCTTAGGGCTGTTTGCAAAAATTTATATTCCTCTTTTTTTCTCACCTATACCTATAGTTTTGCAAAACTCAATTGCACTATCTTATGGATACTTTTTTGGAGCTAAAAAAGGTGCAATTTCAGTTCTACTATTTATTGCTTTAGGTATTTTTGGTCTTCCATTTTTTGCATCTGGCAGTTTTGGCCTTCAAACACTCATGTCTGCAACAGGGGGTTATATTTTAAGTTACTTATTAGCTACGTACTTGGTGGGGATGTGTTTTCAAAAATTTAAAGAGCCAACTTCTAAAAATATCTCGTATATTATCGTATCAGGACATTTATTGGTTCTCTTTGGTGGATTTTTGTGGTTTAGCTTTTTTGTTGGAGTGAAACAAGCCTTTTTGCTTGGCGTTGTTCCTTTTATCGCTACGGATATTTTAAAATCGATTGTTATTACCAAGATGATAAAGCTAAAAAGTGATTATTTTTAACTCTCAACCTCTATGTGAAGAAGGTCCTGGAATATCTTTGCCTAGGGGAGGATTATTAGTTAAATTTTCTAACTCTCTTTCGCTTAGCTCTTTTGCGTCTTGTATGCCCTCTTCTTGACAGCGTTGGAAAGTGTCAGCTGAAGCAGAAATACCTAAATCACCAAAGATGTCAGCAAATTTTTCAGTTTTTCCTTTGGCTGTATCAAAACCAACCTGACTTGTTCTTACTGAATGAACTTGACTTCCGACTCTAAAATCACCCATGTTAATGCCTCCTAAAATTTTGGCTTCCACATATGTAGAGTTATAGTAAAAATTTTATAAATTTGGCAAGAAATATTTAAAAAAATTATAAAGATTATGTTTTCTTATGGAACTTCTTAGAGCAGATCTTGTCTCTTTGGGCATGGATCTTTTTCAAGGAGGGATCTTTTTCAAAATCTTTGATTATAGATATATCGCGGTTTTTTCGGGCAATTAAATTAGCCAGCTCTAGCCATTTAGAGCCATTTTGAAAAGTGGTTAAGATTGTCTTGGTTTTTTTCTCTATCATAATAGTTTAGCCTATTATTACTATTTAATTACTTCAAATTTAAAGATCAATTTTTTTTTAAATAGATGTCCTAAAATAGCAGTTTTTTAGTATTTTAGAGATGTTTTAAAATCGAAAATGGTGTAAAATTGATCCAGTTAAAAAAAACATTTTAGGTTACCGATGCGTTGGTTTATAGTTACTCTTATTTGCTTGCTTGGAAGAATTTTCATTCGTCTGAGATATTCTGTTAAAGTCAAAGGCAGAAAAAAAATTAATAAGAAAAATTTTGATCCGAATATAGGAATCCTTTTTTTACCGAATCATCCTGCTCATATCGATCCTATTTTAATAGGGATGTACCTTTGGCCAAAATTTCAGATGAGACCGATTGTTATAGAATATGTCTTTCGCCAGTCAGGAATCGCTCTGATTATGAAATTAGTTAGAGCATTGTCTATCCCTAATTTTGATACCTCTTTAAATGAGATCAAATTAAAAAAGGCTAAAGAAACCATTCAAGAAGTAATCGATGGTCTTAATAAAAAAGATAGCTTTTTGCTCTATCCATCAGGAAGATTGAAACATACTGGAAAAGAACTTTTAGGGGGATCTTCAGCTACCCATACAATTTTAAGAGAGTGTCCAAAGGTTAATATAGTTTTAATAAGAACCTCTGGGCTTTGGGGGAGCTCTCTTTCCAGAGCATATACTGGCCTGACCCCAGATTTTAAATCTATGGTTAAAAGAGGTCTTAAATGTTTATTAGCTTCTTTGATTTTCTTTATGCCAAGAAGAAAAGTACTGCTTGAAATCGAGATAGCACCTAAAGATTTTCCAGCAGACGGTTCTAGGCTTGAAATAAATAAGTATTTAGAAAATTGGTATAATCACTATCCTATGGATGGCAAAATTGTGAAAGAGGAGATACCAAGCTTAGTCTCTTATAGTCCATTTAAGGAAAAATTTTTAAAACTGCCCAGAGATCAAGGGAAAAAGGCATCTCTTAAAAGAGAGTTTGCTTCTCAGCTCGAAAAAGAAATTTATACTGAGCTAGCGAAAATTGCCAAGATTAGTGAAAACCAAATCAAACCCGATTTGGACTTAGCCCAGGATTTGGGATTAGATTCTTTAGATATAGCAGAAATTATAACCTTTTTAGGGGTAAACTATGATATAGCAGCAATCTATCCGGAAGACATCCCAACTGTGCAAGATGTCTTGGAAGTTGCAGAAGGAACAAAAAAAATTGTTAGAAAACAATTAGAAGAAGTTTCTTTATTTAAATGGCCGGAAGAAAAAAAGAGACCAGAGCCAATCTCACCTCAAGGAAAGACTATTCAAGAAGCCTTTTTAAATACTTGTAAAAGAATGAAAGATCAAGATGCGATAGCCGATGATATCTCAGGTGTTTTAAGTTATAAAAAATTAAAAATAGCAGCCCTGATCTTATCTCAAGAGATAAAACAGTATCCTGGAAAGTACATCGCTATTTTGCTGCCAGCCTCTGTTGGCGCTTATTTGGTGATACTAGCCACCCTATTAGCTAATAAAGTACCGGTTATGCTCAATTGGACGCTTGGACCTAGATACTTGAATCATATGATGGAGGTTACTAATGCTCAGCATGTGATCAGCTCATGGAAATTTTTAGAAAAATTATCCAATGTTGAATTTGGACAGTTATCTAAAAAAATTCATTATTTAGAAGATATTAAAAAAAGAATCTCTAAATGGCAAAAGATATCTGCCTTAATGAAATCGTTTAGTTCAACTAAATCAATCTTGAAAAGTTTAGGTTTAGATAAAGTTTCTGAAAATGATCCTTGTTGTATTTTATTTACCTCAGGGACTGAAGCCGCTCCCAAAGGAGTGCCTCTTACTCATAAAAATATTTTAACCAATCAAAGCGCAGTTATTAAGAGTGTAAAATTAACATCAAACGATATTGTTTATGGAATTCTGCCGCCTTTTCATTCTTTCGGTTTTTCTGTTGCAGGATTATTTCCGATTCTAACAGGTAGTAAAATTGCTTTCTATCCAGATCCGACAGACAGTTATTCTTTAGCAGAAGGTATTCAAAGATGGAAAATTACAATAATGTGTTCCCCCCCAAGTTTTTTAAAAGGAGTTCTTCAAGCTGCAAGCCCTGCGCAACTACAAACAATTAGATGGTTTGTGACTGGAGCTGAAAAAACGGCTAAAGATCTTTATGAGAAAGTTAAAAATTTAGGCGAAGACAAACGTATAGTAGAAGGCTATGGTATTACCGAGTGTGCCCCTTGTATAACGATCAATGATGAAGGTGATCAAAATTTCGGTGTTGGAAAACCTTTAGATAATTTAGAAATACTGATTGTCGATCCTGAAGGCGATAGAGTTTTTGCAAAAGATAAAGAAGGGGAGATTTGTGTTAAAGGTCCTAATGTATTTTCAGGGTATATAGCTGAAAAAAAAGATCCCTTTATTACTATTGATAATGAAAAATGGTATAGGACGGGTGATTTGGGATATTTTGATGATAAGGGACACTTAATTTTATCAGGTAGATTGAAAAGATTTACAAAAGTTGCCGGAGAAATGGTAAGTTTAGGGGCTGTAGAAGAGGTTATCTCAGAAGAGATTATTTCAAGAACAAATATTCAAGCGGATGGACCTATAGTGGCTCTTTGCGCAATAGAAGAAGAGGGAACAAGGCCAAAATTAATACTATTTACAATTACAACAACATTGAATAAAAATGAAGCTAATATGATTTTAAAAGAAGCTGGATTTTCAAATCTTGTAAAAATTTCAGAAATCAAACATATTGAAAATATACCACTGATGGGCACTGGAAAAATCGATTATCGATTTTTACAAACTATGGTTGAGTAAGATATATGAGCCTTTTGACTTATTTACATCTATACAATACTGAAACTAGAAAAAAAGAAAAAATCTTGCCTAAAGATGGCAAAACTCTTCGTATTTATACTTGCGGGCCTACCATTTATAATTATGCTCATATAGGTAATTTTAGAACTTATATCTTTGAAGATCTTTTAAGAAGAGTTTTAAAATACTTTGGGTTTTCTGTTAAACAAGTGATGAATATCACCGATATCGATGATAAAACAATCAATGGAGCTATTGAAAAGAAAGTCTCCTTACATGAGTATACTGAACCTTTTAGACAAGCTTTTTTTGATGATATAACTACTTTAAATATTGAAAAGGCAGAATTTTATCCTAAAGCTACTCAATACATAGAGCAGATGATAGATATCATTGTAAAGTTACTTGATAGAAAAATAGCTTATAAAGGCTCAGATGGAAGTATCTATTTTTCTATTGCTAAGTTTAAAGATTATGGCAAGCTATCTCATTTAGATTTAAAATCTTTAAAAAAAGGAGCCTCTAATAGGATATCTTCTGATGAATATGAAAAAGAAAATGCTTCAGATTTTGTGCTTTGGAAAGCCTACGTAGAAAAAAGAGATGGAGATATCTTTTGGAATAGTCCTTTTGGCAAAGGCCGTCCCGGTTGGCATATAGAGTGCTCTGCTATGGCTCTAAAACTTCTTGGCTCTAAAATTGATATCCATTGCGGGGGTGTTGATAATATTTTTCCTCACCATGAAAATGAAATTGCTCAATCTGAAACCTTCACCAATGAAAAATTCGTTATTCATTGGGCTCATGCAGAACATCTAATAGTTGATGGAAAAAAAATGTCTAAAAGTTTAAACAACTTTTATACTTTAAGAGATTTACTCTCTATGGGTTTTTCAGGTAGAGATATCAGGTATATGCTAATGAATTCTCACTATAGAACTCAACTCAATTTTACTTTTGATGGTCTAAAAGCTTCTAAGGCCTCTATCCAACGTATTTTAGATTTTGCCGAAAGGCTAAAATCCATCAAAGATGAAAATTCTAACAATCTAGTAGAAAAAATCATTGAAAAAGAAAAGAAAAGATTTATTGAATCCTTAACGGATGATCTAAATATTTCTTTAGCCTTGAGCTCACTATTTGATCTAATTAGAGAAATTAATCACCTTATCGATGATAAAAAAATATCTAAAAAAGAAGCTTTAAAAACTTTAAAATTCTTAAAAGAAATAGATCAAGTTTTAGGCTTTATCTTCATAGATAAGAAAGAAGAGATTCCTCAAATCGTTCAAGAAGCGTTTGAAAAAAGAAAAGATGCAAGGAAAAATAAAAATTTTGCTCTAGCCGATGAGCTTAGAGATTTTCTTTTCGATCATGGCTATATCATAGAAGATCTTCCAGATGGAGCCAGGCTAAAAAAGAAATAAGTCCTTTAACCCAAGAATCTTAAATCAATAAGCATTTCTTTTTAACAAATCTTAAAATCAATTTCTATTGATAAAATAATATTCCCTCTTATAAAAGGAGCTAAAAGGTATGAAATTTAATTAAATATTTAAAAAGAGGTTTTTTGAATGAAAAAATTATATAGATCCAGAACTAATAGAAAAATAGCTGGAGTCTGCGGAGGTTTAGCCGAGTACTGGGGCCTAGACGTTACAATCTTAAGAATAATTGTGGTAGTACTATTTTTTATAACAGCGATCTTTCCAGTATTAATTGCTTATTTTATTGCAATCTTATTGATTCCTTTAGAGCCAGAATCCAAAAGTTAAAAAAAAAATGGAATAAAAAAAATCTCTTCACTAACATACAAATTATATTCATTGGTTTTTTAATTTCAAACTGAGAGGAAATAATGAGTGTGTTAAAAAAATCTATCTTAATAGTTTTGTTAATCTTTTGTTTCAAAAGTCTCTCTTTGCAAGCTATCGCTGTTAGCAAGATAGAGGGTGATAAAAAAGTAGTGCTTATCACTGGAGCATCTTCAGGTATAGGGCTTTCTACTGCTAAATATTTAGCAAAAAAAGATTACATCGTTTATGGAGCTGTTAGAAATTTGAGCTCATTAGACACAAATATTAAAAATCTTCACTTTGAAACCTTAGATGTTACAGATACTCAAAGTATTCAAAAAACGGTAAGTAAAATAATCTCTAAAGAAGGTCGAATCGATGTATTAATCAATAATGCAGGATATGCCCTTGGCGGTTCTTTAGAAACTCTATCAATGGATGATATCAAAAATCAGATGGATGTAAACTTTTTCGGCGCAATTCGGATGTGCCAAGAAGTCCTGCCACATATGAGAAAAAATCAAAGAGGTCATATTATCAATATCAGTAGTGAACAGGGTGTATATGGTCTGCCTTATGGAAGTTTATATTCAGCGAGCAAGGCGGCTTTAGAATCTGTATCAGAATCTTTGAGTATTGAACTACTTCCTTGGAATATCAAAGTGTCAATTGTTGAGCCTGGTCAAGTTGCTACCAACTTTGTATTGAAAATGGGCTCAAAAAAACTAAAGGATAATCCATATCAAAAAATATGCGATTTTATGGAATCTTCTCATAATAAAATAACTCAAAAAGAAAAAGCTCTGCCTCCATATCAAAAGCCTGATGAGATAGCTGCATTTTTATATGATATTATGAATGTTACAGACCCTCAACTTCGCTATCAAACCAATAAATTATCTAAAGGCATAGTTTCTATGAAATTAAATGATATCTCTGGAGAAGACTATTTTAAGAAAATGACAATTATGATTCAAGATTTTCAGAAACGTCTTATCAATAAATAAGATGAAATATTGCTTTCTGATATAAAAATCTCCTTAAGTATTAGACGATTCAAATAATATTTAGAATCTGACATTACTTAGACCAAATGAACTTGTTAGAGGAAAATCTATTTTTTCCCTAAGTTTATTTGATCTTAAAAAAAGAGAACCAGCTTCATATAATTTATCAAATGCACAATCTTCATCAATTGGTAAATTAATATTATAGCTATTTTTTATTAAATCATAAATCTCTTCACAGATTAAATTTTCAGAAATCATATTACCTTTTGAGATATACTCATCTCTAGTAATAGCATAAGCTTGAGCAACACTTGTCATATACACAACATTCATTTCATGTAGTAAATCAATTTGCATCAATAGCTTTTGAGCCGACGTTGCACCGTAACTCACGATATCTTCAGATTCATTTCCACTAGTTATATTATAAGTTGAACTAGGAGTTGCTAGCTGGCATATTTTTTGAGTAAGAGCATTAGCTGTATATTGAACTATCATAAAACCAGATAATAATCCTGCTTGATCTTTGTTGTGTATTAAATAAATTGGCAATTTGTTTTTATTCCTAGCTGGATTTAATAAATATGAGATTTGACGTTCCATAGTGATAGCTAGCTTTGCGTTTAATATAGCGAGAATATCCGCTGCTGTTGCTAAATATTCCCCATGAAAATTTCCTCCTGAGAATACACCCCATGAATCTTCGTTAAAATCCAATATTCTAGATGATTGAACATCAGAAGAAATTTCTTCATTTTTAAAAATTAAAGGGTTGTCTGTTATTGCATTCAATTCATTGTTGATAATATCAAATAAAGACATCATTATTTCTAATTTTGGCCCTAAGATTTGGGGAATACAGCGAATACAATAATCATTTTGAACATCATTAATATCTATAAAAGGAGAGTTAACAAAAAACTTTTTAATTATATTTGCGATATCTTTTTGTCCTTTTTGATTCCTAACAGTATGAATACTATCGTAAAAAGCAGCATCTACAGCTCCAATTGAATTATAAAAAAGGCTTTGCAGAGCTAAAAGGTTTTCAAATTCATGAAGATTCTTAATATATGCTATTGATAACATCGAACTCATAAAAGAGGTACCGTTGGTCAAAGCTAAGCCTTCCTTTGCTTTTGGAATAAAAGGCTTTATTTTTGCGGTTTCTAAGGCTTCTTTGGCTGAAATAATTTTTCCATTAAAATGCACTTTTACATCATCTCCTTGCATAGCTCTACCCAATCTTGATAAAAAAGCTAGATCGCCACTAGCTCCTAAAGAACCAGTAGAAGGAATGAGAGGAATAATTTTGGCGTTGATCATATCGAGCAAAGTCTGCAAACTTTCTTCGGAAAATCCAGAATTGCCTTTTGCTAAAGAATTTGCTCTTAGAATCATTGCACCAAGAACAACGTCATAAGAGAGATTAGAACCAATACCAGCATCATGACTTTTAATGATGTTCTCAGAGAGCTTACCAGCATTATCACTTGATACAGTATAATCGCGCAAATCAGCGAACCCAGTGCTAAGGCCATAGACTTTGATTTTATTTGATAGTAAATGTTGAATAAAGGCTCTAGTTTCTTTCAACCTTTCGAGAGAATCTTTACCAATAGTTAGAGTCTGATCATTGTATACCAATTCATAAAAGTCAGAGAGATTTAATTTTTTGCTCTTTGAACATTCAAAAGTACTATTATTTGCAAATAGATAACTTAATAAGAACAAAGAAATGATAAATATTTTCATTATTTTTCCTAAATTTAAATTAGAAAATTAATCTACAGGAATGTTTTTTATTCTACAATTTTAATTGTAGTGACAATACAAAAAATATGAGATTTTATGAAATCTACCCAAAATAAAAGAATCGAAAAAGAAAAAGCTTTGCTTCTATATCAAAGGCCTGAAGATATTGCTGCATTTTTATCTTCGCTATCAAACTAATAAATTATCTAAGGGGAGTAGTTTCTATGAAATTAAATGATGTCTCTGGAGTGGATTATTTCAAGAAAATGACAATGATGATTGAATATTTTCAGAAATATCTTATCAACAAATAAGATTATTTTTTGAAAGTTCGGTTTCGATTAATTTATTAAAAAAGTCTCACAGTTTGTGAGACTTTTATATATACAAAATGCTTTTATAAAATTTTTTGTTAAGTTTGATTATGAGGATTCTTCTGGTTTCATTATTGGAAAGAATATTACATCTCTGATAGAAGTTGAATTGGTAAATAGCATGACTAATCTATCTATTCCGATTCCAACACCTGATGCAGGAGGCATTCCTTGGCAGATAGCTTCTATAAATTCTTCGTCCAGGGGATGTGCCTCTTCATCACCTTCGAGCCTTTTTTTAGCTTGGTTAACTAGCAACTCTCTTTGAATTTGGGGGTCATTTAATTCTGTGTAAGCATTTAAGACTTCAGTGCCGGCTATAAAGCTCTCAAACCTTTCGACTATTTTATCTTCTTTTTCTTTTGGATCTCTATGAAGTTTACAAAGGGGGGTGGTCTCGATTGGGTGGTCGGTTATGTGGTGAGGCTGAATTAATTTATCTTCAACGAGCTCTTCAAAAAGAAGGGCAATTAGATTGCCTCTTGTAGCACCTTTTAGCTTTTCTCTATCAACGGAAGTTTCAAGAAGCTTTTTATGAAGCTCATCATCTGAGAGTTTTTCAACATCTACAGAGCCATATTCTTTAATTGCTTTTTTCATAGAAAGGCGTTTCCAGGGAGTTTTTACATCTATAGTATGTCTGCCAAATTCTATTTTTGTAGAGCCACAAAGTTTTTTAGCTATAGATTCATAGAGTTTTTCTGTAAATTCCATCATATCATTGTAATCCCAATAAGATGCATAAGCCTCAATCATAGAAAATTCAGGATTATGAGTTTTATCTATCCCTTCATTCCTAAAAATTTTACCAATTTCAAATACCTTATTAAAACCACCGATGAGTAATTTTTTTAAAGATATCTCTAGGGCTATTCTTAGATACATATCTTGATGAAGAGCATTGATGTGAGTCTTAAAGGGTTTGGCCTCAGCGCCGCCATAAATATTTTGTAAGATGGGGGTTTCGACTTCTAAAAAGCCGGCTTCATCAAAATAGTCTCTCACCATCTTAATGATTTTAGAGCGCTTAATAAATGTATTAATAACGTCCGGATCTGTAATTAAATCTAACCATCTTTTTCTATATTTAACACCAAGATCAGCGAGGCCTGAGTGTTTGTCAGGCAGAGGAAGCAATGTTTTACAAAGCAGAGTAACCTTTTTGACAAAGATAGTTAGCTCGCCTTTTTGAGTTAGAAAAATGTTTCCTTCAATCCCTAAAATGTCACCTAAATCAAGTTTTTTTTCGATAAATTTGATATGGGACTGTTTATCTTTTGATTTTTCAACATTATATCCAGTAACTTTCGATAGATCTCTATTAAACAGTATTTGAATTTTACCACTCTCATCCTTGAGTTGCGCAAAAGCATTTTTACCCATTGCTCGAAAAAGGATTAGTCTACCGGCAAATTTAACAACTGGCGTCTCTCCAGCGGCAGCATCATCGAAATGACCACACTTTTTTTCAGCATATAAATCATGGAGTTCTTTTGCCATATGAGATGGTTGAAATTTATGAGGGTAGGGCTCAATACCTAAATCTTTAATTTCTTTTAATTTACTTGATCTATTTTGAAATTCTTCTATTTCGTGATAATGAGGGTTTTTTATTTCCATGAGTTTGGCTTTCCTATTTTCATTTTTACTAAAATGGTATATAATGAGGACCTTTTTTTCAATTTGTTAAAATTAAAACATTAAATTAATGAAAAGCTATTTTGTCAAAAAATCAACACTTAAAGGGGAAATTGTATCTCCAAGCTCAAAATCACAAACTATGAGAGCTATTTTATTTGCCTCTATTGCAAGTGGTCAATCTAAGATAAAAAATTTTTTAAAAACTGATGATATTTTAGCCTTTATTGATGGATGCAAGAAATTTGGAGCAAAAATTAAAGTAAAAAAAAACAATTTAGAGATTCTGGGCACAAATAAAAAAATTAAACTTAAAAAAAATGTTATCTTAGATGTTAAAAATTCTGGGATAGCCCTGCGTTTTTTAACAGCTATCTATGCATTGGGGGATAAAAATATTTTAGTAACCGGGGATGAGTCTATTTGCTCAATGAGATCGATGAAACCCCTCATTACCTCTTTAAATGAACTTGGGGCTAAAATTACATCCAAAAAAATGCAAGGGTTTGCGCCATTAGATATAAAAGGGCCATTTAAGGGAGGCTCTATAAAAATTGACGCTAAAGATTCTCAACACATATCATCTCTTTTAATAGCAGCAAGTTTATTAAAAGATCCAATGAAGATAGAAGCTATAAATCCAAAAGAAAAACCTTGGGTTGCTCTAACACTTGAATGGTTAGATAAGCTTAATATAAAATATGAAAATTATAATTTTGAAAAATATGTTCTCTATCCAGCTAAAAAAATTGCAGCTTTTGAATATCTTGTACCAACTGATTTTAGTACTATTTTGTTTCCCATCGTTGCATCTTTAATTACAAAATCTGAGATTAGCATAAAAGATGTTGTTTTTGATGTTTTTCAAAAAGATCAAAAAACTATTGAAATCTTTCAAAAGCTTGGCGCTAAAATTGAAATAGATAAAGTTAAACAAGAAATAAGGGTTAAAAAATCTCACTTGCAAGGAAATTTGGATTTAGATGTAGACGATTTTATAGATTCAGTGCCGATACTTGCTGTATTTGGGTGTTTTAATGATGGTAAAATAGTTTTGAAAAATGCTCAAAATGCTAAAACAAAAGAGTCCAATCGCTTATCTACCATAACCGTGGAGTTAAAAAAAATGGGCGCTAAAATTAAAGAGACAAAAGATGGGTTAGAGATTGAAAAATCTATTTTAAAACCAGCTATTGTAAACTCTCATAAAGATCATAGAATAGCTCTTTCTCTTGTTATTGCATCTTTAGGAACAGATGGAACGCCTTGTGTTATTGAAGATATAGATTGTATTTCTAAAACCTATCCCAATTTTAAAAAAGATTTTCAAACTTTAAAAGCCAAAGTCCTATGAATATAATGCTTATTGGTTTTAAAAATTCTGGAAAAACAACCATTGGAAAAAAGCTTGCTTCATTTTTAAATAAAAAGTTTTTTGATATCGATGAAATAATTGAAGAGCTTTTTTACAAAAAATATGAAAAAAATCTAAAAGTTAGTCTGATATTTAATTTTTTAAAGAAACAAAAATTTAAAGAAATTGAAACTGAGGCTATTTTATCTTTAAAAAATATAAAAAATGCTGTGATAGCTACCTCTGGTAGTTTTATATTAAATGAAGACAATTTCAATATTTTAAAAAATCTAACAAAAATAGTTTATCTAAAGGTTTCTAAAGAGATATTAAAAAAAAGAGTTCAAGAAGATAAAGAGAATACAATTTTTAAAAATGATAAGTTTTTTGAAAAAGAATATGAAAAAAGAAAAGACTTATATAGTAAAAAAGCCTTTTTTACCTTGCAAGCAGATGATATTAATTTTGATGAGATTCTAAGAATAATAAAAGGAAAAATCAATGAGTAACTCTTTTGGTAAAATATTTAAAATCACTACTTTTGGCGAATCTCATGGACCCGTTATCGGAGTTGTTATCGATGGGTGCCCATCTCAATTAGAAATCACAGAAGAAGAAATTAATTTAGAACTCAAAAAAAGAAGACCTAATAGCTCTAATTTTGTTTCAAGTAGAGATGAAAAGGATGTTGCAAGAATTGTATCAGGAATCTTAAATGGGAAAACAACTGGAGCACCGATTTGTATCATTATTGAAAACAAAGATATTAAATCATCCTCTTATGCAAATATTAAAGATGTTTTAAGACCATCTCATGCAAATTTTACCTATCTTAAAAAATATGGTATTTTTGATCATAAAGGAGCCTCTAGAGCTTCTGCAAGAGAAACTGCGGCTAGAGTTGCTGCCGGAGCGGTGGCTAAAAAGATTTTGAAAAAACAAAAAATTGAAATTTTTGCCTATGTTAAAAAAATTGGTAATATTACAGCCAATGTAGGCGATGATGATCTTTGTAAAATTGATCAAAGCCCGATTCTTTGTCCAGATATTGTCGCGACAAAAAAGATGATGGAAAAATTAATAGCTATCAAAAAGGAAAAAGATTCAATAGGTGGGGTTGTTGAGTTTGTTGTAAAAAATGCAGAATCTTTAGGAGATCCAATCTATGATAAATTAAGTGCAAAGCTAGGATCTGCAATGATGAGTATTCCAGGAGCTATTGGTTTTGAAATAGGGGATGGTTTTTTAGGAGCTCAAAAAAAAGGATCAATAAGAAATGATCGCTATGAGATGCAAGATGATAAAGTTATAACCAAAACCAATAATGAAGGTGGTATTTTAGCCGGCATTTCAACTGGAAGAGATATTATTGCAAGGGTTGCTTTTAAACCAACATCATCTATTGGCAAAAAGCAAGAGACAATCGATATCTACGGGAAAAAAATATCTTTTACTCTTCTCTCATCTAGACATGATATTTGTATAGCAATCAGAGCGTGTATTGTAGTTGAGGCTATGTGCTCATTAGTCCTTGTAGATTCTTTACTTTTAAATAAAATAGCCAAGTTGGACCATGAAAAAGCTCATAGTCAATCATAAAAATCTGAGTTACCCTATCTTTTTTAAAAAAGGTCTTTTAAATGATTTATTTATAGTAGATTTTTGTCTCAAATTATCTAATTCTATAGTGATTATTACTCATAAAAGTATTGAAAATTCTTTAGCCAAACCTATTTTAGAAAAATTTAGAAAAAAAAATATAAAGGTAAAACTTATTAGTTTTTCTGATGGAGAAAAGAATAAAAGCAGAAAAACCAAAGAACTAATAGAAGAGCAAATGCTTAAAAATAATTTTACAAGAAAGACTTTGATCATAGCAATCGGAGGTGGGATAGTACTTGATATGGCCGGTTTTATTGCAGCCACCTATATGAGAGGAATCCCTTATGTTTCAATTCCGACAACTCTGCTTGCTATGGTTGATGCCTCGATTGGGGGTAAAACAGCGATCAATAGCAAATATGGAAAAAATTTGATCGGGGCTATTCACCATCCTAAAGGGGTGTTTATGGATTTCGAAGTTTTAGAAAACTTAGCAAACAAAGAAACAAAAAATGGTCTCACCGAGATGCTAAAACATGCTCTTATTTTGAAAAAAAAATATTTTTATGATCTTTTATCTGCTGAAAAGATTACTCAAGATTTGATAGTTGAGAGCGTAAAAATTAAAAAAGAGATTATTGAAAAAGATGAAAATGATTTATCGTTTAGAAATATTTTAAACTTTGGTCATACAATTGCTCATGCACTCGAGATGAGCTTAGAGTATAAAATATCCCATGGAGAAGCTGTAGCAATAGGTATTCTAGTCGAGAGTTTCATCTCTTATAAAATGAATTTCTTACCTTTAAAAGAGTTCAATGAAATCAAACGTTTTATGGAAATAAAAAAATTAATACCCCATTTTTTTAAAATACCAAAAGATAAATTCATTGATGCTTTAAAGAGGGATAAAAAAAATATTGATTCTATCAATCGTTTCACTTTATTAAAAAATATCGGTAAATCAATAAATAATGTTGAAATTATTAAAAATCATGTAGTAAACTACATGTTTTTTGCTTATGGAGGGCTAAATGAAGGGTAATCAAAATTCGGGTATGTTAACAGCTATAATTACAGGACCTGATCTTTTTTCAGCAAAGAGACAAATCAAAAATGCGAAACAAGCTGAGGCAATAGAGATAAGATTGGACTATCTTGATTCTATAGATTTGGAAAAAATCAAAAAACTTCAAAATTACACTGATAAAAAAATCATCTTTTCCCTCAGAAACAAGGAACATGGTGGTAAATATCTCCAACATGATAAGAAAAAATATTTTGATTTAACCAGACTGTTTTCTTTAAAACCTGATTTTTTTGATCTTGAACATGATACTTCTTTAGAATTCATGGAAAAAATGAAAAATTTATACCCTGATATCAAAATTATTTTTTCATATCATAATTTTAATTATACACCTGATAATTTGGATGAAATTTTACAAAAACTCAAAAAAAATCCCCATGCAACTTTTTATAAAATTGCAACTTATGCAAAAAGTTCAATCGATGCTCTTAAAATACTTGAATTTATTAAAAATAATCAAAATGAAAATCTGATCGCTATTCCAATGGGAGAAAATGGCTCTTTTGTAAGAGTTGTATCTAATATCTATAACAATAAAATAACTTATGTTTATGTCGATAAGAAAAATGCTTTAGGCCAAATTTCAATAGATGATATGACGAATGTGTATTCGATAAAAAATATCAATTCAAATACCGATATCTTTGCACTTTTAGGTTATCCAACGGGACAAAGCTTTAGTCATGTTTTTCATAATTCAGAGTTTTTGAAACAAGAAAAAGATGCAGTCTATGTAAAAATAAATCTTCAAGGACATGAATTGCCAATTTTTTTCTCTTTTGTGAAAAAATTTCCATTTAAAGGTTTTAGCGTAACGATGCCTCTAAAAGAAAAGATTTTATCATTTATCACAGAAGATCTAGCAAATGTTGATTCTATCAATACTATTATAATCAAGGATGAAAAGTTGCTTGGTTACAACACAGATGGAGTCGCTGCTTTAGATGCGATAGAGAGAAAGATGAAAGTTAAAGATAAAAAGGTTCTTCTTCTTGGAGCTGGTGGTGTTGCTAAAGCAATTGCGCATGAAGCTATAAAAAGAAAAGCAAATCTTATTGTTTTAAATCGCAATCAAACAAAAGCATTTGATCTAGCCTCTAAACTTCAATGTAGAGCTTACTCTTTAGATAAAATCTCTGAGGTTATGCGAGAGGGCTATGATGTGATTATTAATGCTACATCATCAAGCAGAGAAAATATTAGCATTGTCCCTTTTGAAAGATTGGTTCCTGGCACAATTGTTATGGATGTTGTTGCAACACCTGTTGAAACTGTTTTGCTTAAAAATGCTCAAGATAAAGGCTGTTTAGTGATATATGGGATGGAAATGTTTATCAATCAAGCCAAAAGACAGTTTGTTTAAAAGAAAGTTGAGATTGGGTCTATATCTATAAATAGATTTACTCTGCTCGGGAGAATTAGCTCTTTTTTCGTTTTGTTTATAATTTCAGTGAGATAGATCATTTTTTTACCTCTGATTAGAAATTGGAATCTAAAGACATCTTTTACTTTTGCTCTGCCAGAAGGGAGCACGGGATGGATCTTATAGTTTGAGCTTAGATTGTTGATTAGTTTATCTCTAAATTTTTCTGCAAAGTATTTTGCTTTTTGTTCATCAGAGGATGAAATCGCGATTTTTGCTATCTGAGAAAAAGGGGGGTAATCAAAGGCTTTTCTGTTTTCAATCTCTAAATTATAAAAACTTAAATAATCTTGTTTGGCAGCAAAGCCTATAGCTTCATTTTGAGGCATATAGGTTTGAATAATTACCTCTCCAGAGAGTTCTGCTCTACCCGCTCTTCCGCAGGCCTGTGTTATTAATTGAAAAACAGTTTCAGCGGATCTAAAGTCAGGGATATTTAAAGCACCATCGGTATTCAATATACCAACGAGCGTTACGGATGGGAAATGAAGACCTTTTACAATCATTTGAGTACCGATTAAAACATCAGCTTTACCAGCTTTAAATTGCTTGAAATATGTTTCGTGACTATTTTTAGAGCCTGTTGTATCTCTATCGACTCTAATTGTTCTAATGTTTGGAAAAATTGCATGCAAAGCGCTTTGGATGTGTTCTGTTCCAAAACCCTTATATTTTATATATTCAGAGCTATTGCAGCTTGGGCAATTTTTATGAACATGAGATTTGTAACCACATAGATGACAGGCTAGAAGATTATCCTTTTTATGATAGGTGAGAGTGATATCACAATGTTTGCATTTAAATACGTAAGAACAATTTAAACAGTGTAACGATGTGTTATAACCTCTTCTATTTAAAAAAAGCAGAGTCTGTTCTCCTTTTTCGCATCTTTTTTCAATAGCTTTCAAAAGATCTAACGAAAAATAACTTTTCGATTTTTTGATTTCATTTGTCATGTTTATTACTTTGACAGTAGCAAGCGTTGCCTTGCCAACACGTTTGGGTAAAGTGCTTAAGATGTATTTATTTTTCAAAGCATTATAATAGCTCTCTATAGATGGGGTAGCGCTAGCAAGCACAACCGTTGCATCTACATATTTAGCTCTCATAATAGCTAGATGTTTAGCGCTATAGGTTGGAGCTTCTTCCGTTTGTTTATAAGACGAGTCATGCTCTTCATCAATAATTATCAAACCGATATTTTGAATAGGACAAAATATGCAGGATCTAGCTCCTATAACTATTTTAGCCTCGCCTGAGTGAATGCTCTTCCACGCTATATTTTTTTCACCTGAACTTTTTTTGGAATGCAGTACTGCAATTTTTTCTTTAAAACGAGATCTAAATCTTTCGATAGTTTGAGAGGTTAGAGCAATTTCTGGAACCATCATGATAGCGGTTTTATTTAACGCTAGCGTTTGTTCAATAGCCTGCAGATAGATCTCTGTTTTACCGCTACCTGTTATTCCAAAAATCAAGTGGGTTTCAAACTTATTTTTTTTTACACTTTCTACAATTTTATCAAGCGAAACTTTTTGATCATTATTTAATTTTTTGGGCTTTGTCTGAAAAAATTCAGCATTTTTTAAAATGTCTGTTTCATCAGCCAAAACTTTTTTGGAAATAAAAACCTTTTTTCTAATTAAGCTATCGATTGGGGATCTTGTAAGATTTGTTTTAGATAATAGATCAGTAAGTAAAATGCCTTTTTTTACTTTCAATAAAAATTCAATAGCTTTGGCTTGCTTTAGACCTTTTTTTGAGACCAGCAGATCTTGCAATATTTTTATAAGCTCTTTTTTTGTTTTGTTAGAAGAAATATAAATACTATATTTGGGATTTATCTCATCTCTTATGCTAGATGGGATTATAAATTTAAAAATTTTAGATAAAGATGTGCAATAATATTTAGACATCCAAAAGGCAAGTTTGAAAATGTCTTTGGAGATAACCTCTTTTGAGATGAGTCTATTAATTTTTAAAGTTTTATTGATAGTTGTATGGCTTTTTAATGATATTACAAAGCCTTTTTTTAGCCTTCCTCTCAGTGGCACTTCAACTAACATGCCTTCTTTTATTTGAGATAGCATTTCTTTTGGAATTGAGTAGTCTAAAGATTTACCAATATTGCTTTCTAATATTACGGCTGCAATAGTCTTATTTGTCATTTTTTATATTTTGTATTTTTAGTTTTAAAGCTTGAAAAAGTGAAGATTTCAAAGTTGGCTCTTTAAAATATAGTGATATATCCGGGAGTAAAAAAAGAGGAATATCATTTAGATATTTTTCATTAAGAGAGGGCTTTTCTTTGTAATGTTTTCTAAGATTTGGAAGTTCAAATATCGTATAGTCTGCAGAGATAATCAAAAACATTTCCTTTTGAGATAGAAAAATATCCCAATTATTTTCTTTTTCTATCAAATAAGCCGAGACCACTTTAGATGGGTAAAAATAAATATCTAAAGCAACTGATAATTTATCTAAAAATTTGTAAAACTTTTCATTTTCTCTGTAAGCTAAGATTGTAATATTAGCCGCGATATTTTTTAGCTTATATTTTTGAGATTTTTGTTTTGCTATTTTATCATCTAATGGTTTTGCTAAAGACATTGATGGAAATATTTGGGCAATATCTTTTTTTATATCATTAAAAGAATCATCAAAAACTTTTGGTTTGTTATCTAGGATAATCTTTTTTGTATCGAGAGGTGGTTTAACAGGTTCTGGCTTTTTTGGTAGCACAAAAGTTTTATCGTCTTTTATTTGAGAAGTTTCTTTGGTACTTGGTTTTAAAGCCTCTTTTTGAGGCTGGGTGCTATCTGGGTTTTTTTGGGTTATATCTTGTGTTTTTTGAACCTCTTTAGAAGATAAAGATGGGTTTTGAGTGGGAGATATTTGCTTGATAAATCCAACATTATATTTTTTCTTTTCAATAAGATTGGGAGTGCGAGGATTTGATTTTTTTCTTGCATTTTGCATATCTTTTTTAAAAAAATCAGAATTAGAATCTATAAATATTGTATCTGAGTTTTCTAAAAAAGAGATGGTGTCTTTAACGAGGGTTTTATATTTTTTTAGATTAGACATATTTACTTAACTTTTTTTTCTATCATATACCATGGGGAAAGAAAAAAACAAATCTAATCAATCGATAGTAGATCATCAATAAATTTTTTCTCATCGAAAGAGGCGATATCTTCTAACCTTTCACCAACACCGATCCATTTTATTGGAACCTTAATCTCCTTTTGAATAGCCAAAACAATACCACCTTTGGCAGTGCCATCTAACTTGCTCAAAAAAATAGAAGATATTGGCGTATAAGAGTTAAATGCCTTAGCTTGATCTATTCCATTTTGCCCAGTTGTTGCATCGATGACTAAAAGTGTTTCATGAGGAGCCTCTTCGATGACTTTGTTAGATACCCTTTTTATTTTTTCTAGCTCTTGCATGAGATTGGTTTTGGTATGAAGCCTGCCAGCTGTATCGATAATTACAACATCTACATCTCTAGCTTTAGCAGCTGATAATCCATCAAAGACTACAGATGAAGGATCTGAACCATGTTTAGAGCTAATAATATCAACGCCAATTTTTTTAGCCCAAAGTTTTAACTGATCGACGGCGGCTGCTCTAAAAGTATCTGCAGCTATTAAAAGTACCTTTTGATTTTGATCGTGGTAATATTTAGCTATCTTAGCAATGGAAGTGGTTTTTCCAGAACCATTTACGCCAACAATCATCACTACATGAGGTTTTTTCATCTCAATCTCTTCGTATGGATGAACATCTTTTAAAAGTTCTTGTTTTATTTTTTCTAAAAGTTTTTCTGGTGTAATATCTGACTCTTTTTTCATAAACTCTTTTAGCTTATTTGTTAAATCTACAGATATCGTAACACCTAGATCAGATTCATAAAAAAGTTTTTCTAGCTCTTCATAGAGATTAACATCATATTTTTTGGAAAATAAAGCTGTTAATTTCTTGCCAATAGAGATCCTCTTTAAAGAATAAAGGGCTTTTTTGATTTTGGATTTGAAAAATTTAAACATTTCTAAAAATATTTTTTTTTCTTGATTGAAATCACATTGTATCACATAACAAAAATTAAGAAAAAGAGAATAAAAAAATGAAAATGCGCTCAAAAATTCCTATTCGCATCCATCACTTTTTTTGGATATTTGCAGCTCTGATCGGTTTTTTGATGTCTCAAAGCCTTATTGGCACTCTTATCTGGATAGTGATAATTTTTGTCTCAGTAATAGTACATGAGCTTGGTCATGCTATTATGGCGCTCGTTTTCAAACAAAATCCAAAAATCGAGTTAATTGCTATGGGAGGATTAACTTCCTATAAAGGAGATAAATTAAAATATTGGCAGCAATTTTTAATAGTCTTAAACGGCCCTCTTTTCGGAATCTTTTTATTCTTGATAGCAACTTTGATTTTATGGCTAAATTTTTTTACAAATCCAACGCTTGTTGGAACTATTAAAATCTTTCAAGTTGTAAATTTGTTTTGGTCTATAGTAAACCTACTTCCCGTTCTGCCAATGGATGGGGGACAGCTCCTCAGAATAGTTCTAGAAGCTATCTTCGGTATTAGAGGTTTTAAAATAGCACTCTTAATAGGATTTATCATTGCAGCTGCGATCGCTCTTTTTTCATTTGCCGTTAGATACTATCTTTTAGGGGCTCTATTTTTTCTTTTCGCTTTTCAAAGTTTTGATATGTATAGAAAATCTAAAAATATTACGCCATCAGATAGAGACGATACCTTAGCCGAAGCATTCGCTAAAGCTCAACTTCTCATGCAAGAGGGTAAAAAAAGAGATGCTCAAAAAATCTTAGAAGATCTAAGAGGTAAAACTCATCAGGGACTCATTTTTACTCAAGCAACTCAGTTATTAGCTTTTTTATATTATGAACAAAAAGATAATAAAAAAGCCTATGAATATCTTCTATCTGTTAAAGATAGGCTCCAGGAGGATGCCGTTTGTTTACTTCATAAACTTGCTTTTGAAGAAGATAACTACCAAATAGTTAAAGATCTATCTGCTAGTTGTTATAAGTTAGCTCCAACTAAAGAAGTGGCCCTTATCAATGCCAGATCATTTGCAATGCTTGGCGATGCTAAACCTGCCGGTGGGTGGCTTAGAACGGCTAAAGAGTTCGGTCAAATAGATATCTCTAAAATTATAAATGAGAAATATTTCGAAAAAATAAAAGAAGACCCAATTTTTAAAAATTTCTTCAGTAAATAATTAACTTCAGCTCCAAATATATCAATCTCAATCATCTGTTTTCAACGGAGAATATTTCTGTTATCCTAAATAAAGGCACAGTTTGCTTTTTTTTCGATCATTTTTTTGTCAAAAAAACTTGTTCATAAATAGCATATGGCTTTTTATAATAACCTGCCCATTCATTGTCTCCATAGGAAAAATGCCACCATTCTCCGTCGAATGGGGCAAATCCAGCTTGTACCATAATTGATCTTAGTAGCAGCCGATTTTTTTGTTGAACATCTGTGATCTGTTTTGAAAAAGGTTTTATTTTTTCGCTATCGCTAAAATCTGCTATTTTAGTGCCCATATCAAGTGTTTTACCTTCAACTTGAATAGTCAGATCAATTGCACCTCCAGTTGGGTGTCCAGCAACTTTGGGGACAGCTATCAATTGGTGAACCATTTCAAATAACTCTTCTTCTTCTAAAAAATCATATTTCTGTTTCATTAAATCACACTGTTCACAAAAATATTTTTGTTGAACATCAGGATGCCGATAAGCATAGACAAGTAAAAGTTTGGCGTTAGGTAGAACCTTTTTGAGGAAATCAGAGGTTTTTTTTAGCATTTGAATGCAACTTTTGCGAAGGAAAAAACTCTTTTTTGTATATGCATACATATCAGATTGTTGATATCTAGCTAATACCTCTGGTAAATATTGCGCAATGTCAAGAAGCTCTTCTTCACAATCTTTTATAAGAATATCTTTTAAATCTCTATAACATACCATATTTTTTAACGAAGTTAATAATTCTAAATTATCATTTGTTATAATGTCTTTCCCAGCTTGTAGTTTGTAAGGACGAGCATCTTCGAGGGCTATATCCTTTTCATTCCATTCAAAAGGTATAAATCTGATAGTGATTTGACCTTTTGTAAATGATGGTTTTTCTATTCTAAGCATTTCACAAACATTTTTTTGAAAACTTTTTAAGTTATCTTCATTTTTGTAATACAGATCCTCATCATTGGGTAATAAAAAAACAATGTTTATACTATTTCCAGGCTTGAATTTGTTTTCTTCAAGAATTTTACGAATAAGAAAATAACCTTCCAAATATCGAAGAGTAGAATAAGATTTTTTTATTGATATATTAGATCTAGGAGGTTCTTTTGCAAGCTTCTGTGCACTTGCCTTCGGAATAAAGAATCGCTTTTCCCATATAACATCATTAATATATTTTTTTAGTTCTTGTGAGTTGCTCTTTATAAATTGAAAAAAATCGGCTGAATATAGAAATTTAATATCAGGGCATTTAAGATTTTTAATTTTTTGTATTTTTGATGATATTCTTAATTTTGTCTTATCACATTTTTGATTAAGTAATAACCATTTTTCAAGATCATAAAGAAAAAATGTAGGGTCCCCACATTTAGGTTCGTCTCTTATGGGTCTTATCAGATCATCTCGTAAATATTTAAACCAATCAACTCTGAGCTCTTTTTCAATGAACCAGGTGATCACTTGCGGATTAGATAATTGTTGTATTTCATCTATTAATTGCTTTTTAGATTTAATTATTGGACGGAATTGAACTAAAAGTTTAAGTTGATCATCCTCTTTAATATTGAGGGGATCGTTATTTTTTATTTTAGATATTTTAGACATAATTATTCTCCTTCTTGTTTGTTAAAAACTAATTTACAAAGTTTATTTGAAACAATCTCGAGAGGATCTATGATTTTGATCTTTGGGTTATTTCTAGAAAAATTGTTCATCAGGACAGATAGTTCCGTACAACCAAGTAAGATTCCATCGATATTTGGATCTTTTTTAATACTTGATAAAATAAAATTTTTGAGACATCTACGATCTTGAAAAGAAAAGACTCCGCTTAATATTTTTTTTATCAACCCTTCTATCCACTGTAGATCTTTCGGTGACAGAAACTTAGTTTTTGCAAAATTGTAAAGACCTTTAAGCTTTGATGTTTTAGTGCAAAGAACCAAAACTTTAGATAGATTTTGTTCCAATATAAATGTTTTTGTTTCTCTAATCAAGTCGATCAGTTTACTTCGGTAAGTCTCATTGATAAAGCCATGAAGAGTATTGCAAGCAATTGTAATATAATCCATACCACTATTGTTTAGAAAATCTAAAGCTTCTTTAAGTTGCTTAGCCACTCTCTTTTCATCTTGCTCAAAAGAGAGTGGTTTAAGCATTTGAGCAAACGGGTAGTTCAACAAAATTATTTTTGGAAAATCAAAATCATTAATACATTTATATTTTTTTTGGCAGATTGTGATAATTTTTTGCATAAGTAAAACACCTGCCATGGGTCCTGCCCCGCCAATGATCCCAATTGTTTTTTTTCTTTTATTTTGCATATCTAATCCTCCTGAATTTGTTTGGCATAAGCTTTTTGAGAATCGATCTGTCTCCCTATCATATAACCAATAAAGCTTAGGGATATTGTCAGCACTTCTTTAGGAATTGGCACAGAGATAAATCGGAAAACACCAAAACCTATAGCTCCCGAAGCCATAGATAAATAAGCTCCAAGACGCGATGGATTTTTTGAGAGCAAAGCTGCAATAATTGGGACAAATAGGATGCAAACAGAAAGCTCATAAGCAAGCATCAACATGGTAACAACATTATCAAATATATAAACAAGACCAAGAGATCCAAGACCTGTTATTAAGGTTAGCATTCTGGATATCCTGACTTGGTTTTTTTCTGAGATTTTTTTTGAAACTAGAAAATCATATGATAGATTTGAACCTATAGAACAAAGAATGGAATCTGCTGTTGATATTACTGCCATAAAGATAGCCCCCATAAATAGAGTTGCAACAAGCGGATTTGTTAGAGCTTTGACAGATTCAATTAGAATACTTGCATTACCCAAAGCTTGAATACCTAATTTTTTTGCGAGGACACCAAAATAAATAGCAATGCTAGAACTCGCTAAAAGAAGAATTCCAGCAACTATTGCCGAAGCGGAAATTACTTTTGGTTTTTTTGCTGCAAAACATCTTTGTCCCATATCCTGTTCGATGAGCATGAAAAGAAGGGGCATAAAAAGCCAAGTTACCCATGGGACTGATGAAATTTCCATGTTTTGGGATACTTGCGGATTAGATATCGCTATGTTAGAAAAATTAATAGAAAAAAATGCAAAACCTAATGTGATTAGAATAAATAAGGCTTGCAATATATCAGTATTTACAACGGCTTTTAATCCGCCCATGACAGTGTATGCTATTAGTATAGCCCAGAAAAGAATAAATATAATTGGCGATTGCAAATTCATACCGATAAAAAATTTTTGAGCAGCAATTCCTTGAGCTACCAAAATAAAAAACAATGCCACAATTGATAATCCAGAAGCTAAAAATCGTTGATGACGAGATTTATAAATTTTTTCAAAAATTTCAGCTATTGTAGAAATATTTAATTTTCGTAATTTTCCTCCAAAGCCCATGCCAAGAGCAAATAGACCCAGACATGCTCCTAGAGGATAAAAGAGGACAATCCAGCCTTTTTGATAAGCTTCTTGAGCAGCACCTAGAAGAGATCCTCCTCCAACCTGGGTTGCCAAAAGGGTTAAGCTCAGTTGAAAAAAATTAAGCTTTCTACCCATTAAAAAATAATCATCATTTGTCTCAACGTCTTTGGATGAACGCTTTCCTATCCAAATATAGATACTCCCCAATAGAGCTATCATTACTAAAAAAAATGGAATATTCATATAAAAATCCTGTATTTTTATGGTTAATTTAAATTTTTTATTTTTAGAAATAGATATTTAAGAAGTGATATAGATTCTATAAATCTACTTAAGCAAATAATATGCTACTTCTTTAACATCAAGTTTTCTAAACAACTTTGTTAAAAAATAAAATTTAATGAATTAAATGATGATGATGAGAATGTGAAAAAAAAGAATTAAATGAAAAAATAATAAATAAATTAGTAGAGTCTTTTGTTAAATCAAAAGACTTACTAGAAATGTTTGTCTTTGATACTTTCATGTTTTTTCTCCTTTGTGAGACATAGTGTCTCTGAAAACTACAGTTATTATATTTGTATTTCTAAATATTTGTCAAAGCTTAATATAGAAGAACAGTAGCTGTTGTAAAAAGTTTTTTTGAAAACAATTATTAACTATTCTTTTTTTTAATATATTTTATGTTCTTTAATAAACTTCAATTTCATATATAATAGTTAGCAAAAAGGTGGGAATATCATGGTTGCAGCTGTTCAAAATACCACTATAACTCCTCAAAAAGGTTTTATATCAAGTTCTTTAGATACCGTTGCGTGTAAAGTCAAATCTTTAATGCACCTTATTGTGAAAGTAGGTCAACACCTCGCTTCTTTAACATCTTTTGTATTTGTATTTGGAGCTATATCAACTTTTATAAGCGTAGGTGCAACGCCTTTAGCTTTTGGCCTGACAGCTAGTGCAATAGCAAGCTTTGGCGTCTCTAAACTTTTAAAAAGTGTCAGACAAAATTTTGGAATAATAAAAAATCCTAAATATAACACAGCTGATCTTGGGCTTTTAAAAGATA
>SDBV01001038.1_pt1 | contig 40990 bp, 28 predicted proteins | sample 2277081 | NCBI WGS metagenome assembly SDBV01 (sample SAMN10402039, study PRJNA504765) | marine sediment metagenome | isolation source: marine sediment core GS10_PC15, 223 cmbsf | place: Arctic Ocean: Southern Knipovich Ridge | collected 2010
TTTCATAGTAATATATTTTTGATGATAAACATGATACAATATAGCATTTAAAATACTGCTATGCAATTGTTTATCAAGACATTATGAACTATGTTTCCTTATGGAAATGGCATTACCTCCGGGTGGGGGCGGACACCCAATCAAACTCTGACCTGGTTATCCACGCTCTATGCTTTTGGAGCTAATTTATATGATGAGCATGGGCTTTATTATTCCTTGAACGCCGGCACCTGGGAGCATGCAGCCGGTGACCCTCATTGGCGTCAGCCTTATTGGCAACATTATCAGGAAATTTCGGATTGGGTGACCCGAATGAGCTATATCATGTCACAGGGAAATGCTGTTGCCGATGTTGCCGTTCATTATCCGGTGGTTAGCGTATTGGCTGAATTGGATAAAAGCGAACTGGATTATAACCATTATATGAAACTTTCGCGCATTATATACAATGATGGAATCGATAATGACATCATTGACGACCAGTCCATACTGGATGCAACAGTGCAGAATGGTCGGATACAGATCAACGGTAATGAATATCAGGCATTGGTATTTGGCGCTGAAAGAACCATAAGATTGGCTGTTTTGGAAAAGGCTTTGGAACTGTTGCACGATGGGGGCGTCGTCCTTTTTTATGGCAATCTACCTACTGCTTCTGCAGAAAATGGAAGAGATGATGATAAACTGGCATCGGTCTTAAAAACAATCCTGAACACTTCATCCTTCAATAAGAAATCGGGAAAACTCATTGAACATAAATTCAAAAGCGGTGGGTATTCAGCATATATCAGCGAGAACCCAGATGTGATCCCCTCTTTACTTTCAAAACATATCGACCGTGACTTTATCGGTGATGGAGGGGTAGTGTATATGTCTCATCGTAGGGTTGGGACACAAGACATCTATCTCATTCAAAATACTGAGGCTCATCCAATACAGCTTGACGTACGTTTTCGGGCAGATGGCGTGCCTGAGATTTGGGATGCATATTCCGGGTCAATTAAAGAGCTCTATAATTTTGAACGAAAAGATGGCTACACCCATGTGAATTTAAGTTTAGAGGGAAATGTAGCTCAATTAATTGTAATTAAACCAGGAGATCAAAAATTTAGAAAGGATAAATCCTCTAGCATTGTTTGGAACACGAAAGTGATTCCTGATAACTGGAAATTTACGGTAATGCCCACACGTGATAATCTTTGGGGTGATTTTACCTGGCCACCGTCAAATGAAAAAATAGGCCCTGAAGTCCGCCAATTAAAATACAAGGAAGAATCCGCTAAGCCAGGCCTGGATTTGGGATGGAATATGCCCGGATTTGATGATGAAAATTGGGACAATACACTTTACAGTACGGGTCCATACTGGTTAGCGCTGGAAGAAATTCCTGAAAATGCAGATATACTTCCAACTATTCTTGACGGACAGAAAGATATTGAAGAAGGGGGCCAGGTTCGATTTAGCGGGATGGAGTTTAATTGGGAATTTTTGTCTTTTTCCAAAACAATAGGATTGGCCAAACCCTCTCCCTGGGGAGGGCATTCGGGATATCCAGATGGACATTTTGATAAAAATTTCATTCACCTAAAAAACGGCAGAAAACTCTTATTTACACGAATATACTCCCCGGCAAAACAAACCCTTGGGTTAAACGTGCAATTGCGAAACTCCACATCCCGGCTGTGGGTAAATGGCAAAGAGGAGCCCTTTCTGGGAGCTGTTGGCAACCTGCCCCTAAACAAGGGATATAATAACATATTGCTGGATTTGCCGGATGGTACAGGAGGAATGCTTTTCGCCCGGAAAGATCCTCCTGCAATAATTAATATGGAAGATGGCAGTAAAGACCCGACCATACCAACATTAAGTGATGCGTCCTGGATTTGGGTAGGAAATACCGAAGGCGCCTACTTTCGGAGTTCATTTGAGATGGATGAATTGCCCGAATCAGCAAAAATAATCGTCACCGGGGTTTCCGGGTTTAGGTTATTTATCAATGGCAAAAAAGTAGAGGAAGATATCGGCCCGTGGGCGACCTGGGACTATCCTAAAAGTGTAAATATCAAATCCTATTTGAAGAAAGGAAAAAACGTATTTGCTGCCTGGGGTCAATTTTATAAAGGCATTAATGTTTCTTTTTCAAATGAATACCAGGGATTTATGTTAGCTATGAAAGCGCTTAACAAAAACGGCTCTGTTGTTAAATTAGAAACAGACAATTCCTGGAAAGGGCACCTAAAAGAATTTGATGATTGGGAAACCCTTGATTTTGATGATTCAGGATGGAGCCCTGTCAGCGTGAAAGGAAAAGCTGGCGACAAACCCTGGGGGGGTGGATTCTTGAAAAATATGGGAGGTTCGACCACGCCTTACCGTCCATTATCCATAAACCTGTCTTCCCCATATATTGAGGTTTTTAATGCTTTGCCGGACATCGTATATGATGTTAAAAAAGAATCTGACAGTAGAATTGGCTGGTATCGGTTTGAAGTACCTCCGGGGATTAAGGAAATTGCCCTTGGAACGGATAAGGCAAGCGTGTGGGTGGATGGGACTGAAGTCGCAGTTATTGGTGGCATAGCCAAAATTCAGGATCCGCCATCAGGAGTATCAAAGGTAGCTATTCGACTTGAAATGGAAAGAGGCGAATATGGCGGAGCTGCATTTGACCTGCCATTGAAATTAAAACTGGAAGGCGGTACAATCCATCCGGGGCCATGGAGCGAATATGCATTACCAACATTTTCAGGCATTGGAATTTATTCGCAAATCATAAACTTCAGTAAAACCGAATCCCAAAAGGAAATAGAGTTGGACCTTGGGGAAGTGTATGTCGCTGCCGAAGTGTTTGTCAATGGAAAGTCAGCTGGGGCCAAAGTGGCGGCGCCTTTCAAATTTGATTTGTCCCGACTGGTTCGATCAGGAGAAAATAAGATTGAGGTAAGGGTGGCCAATACGCTAGCACCCCATTATTCCATACCAAAGAAAGCAAGGGATTTAGGGCCGGTAAAATCGGGCTTGGTTGGTCCTGTCCGTTTGAATATTTCTAAATAAAAAAAAGAATGAAGTATCTAAATTGTGTTTTTTTAATATGTGGTTTTTGCCTGTTTTGGGATGCTAATGCTCAAGTCAACAATAAGCCAATTAGAACAAATAATTACAACTATCTGAAAGCCAATTTTCAAAATCCATCTAACGAATCTGGGATTAACTGCTGGTGGTGGTGGCTCAATGGCAATGTAACTAAAGCGGCAATTACAAAGGATCTGGAAGCCATGAAGTCAAGAAATTTCCACGGAGCGATGATTTTTGATGCCGGCGGTCATAATCAACGAGGGAACAAAGACATTCCAGAAGGCCCATTATTTGGTTCCGATGAGTGGAACGAATTGTTTGTGTTTGCCCTGGATGAAGCTAAAAGGTTAGGACTTGAAATGGGCTTCAATATCCAAAGTGGCTGGAATCTGGGAGGGCGCGGGTTACTCCCCAATACACAGCGAAGCAACTTGTTTATACCGAGAGGAAGGTTTCTGGCAACAAGACGATTTCACAAAAGTTTGAAGTGCCAAGTATCAAAAGAGATTTTTACAAAGACATTGCGGTACTGGCGTTTCCGATCATAGCGTCTTCCAAAACAGATAACGCAACTTCTGACCTGAAATTAAAACTTGGCTATCGTGAGCTTGGAGGCTCAGCTCCTGACACCCGTTTTTTATTGAATAATACCATTCCTAAAGACAAGAAAACAGGAGACAATACGACATATGTTGTAAAGAGGGAAGAGATAATAGATCTGACTTCCAAAATGGAAATAGATGGAAGTCTAAGCTGGCATGCACCCGAGGGGGATTGGAGCATCATGCGGATTGGCTATTCCTGTACGGAATCACATGTATCCACTTCAAGTGGCAATTGGCAGGGTAGCGTATTGGATTATATGAGTAAAGAGGCATTTGATTTTTATTGGAGTGATGTTGTAGAACCTATTTTTAAAGCGGCAGGCGATCATGTAGGAACTACCCTGAAATATATGGAAACCGATAGTTGGGAGTGCGGCGGCATGAACTGGACTGACAATTTTTCTGAAGAGTTTAAGCAATATAGGGGCTATGATTTAGTGAATTATTTGCCCATCGTTGCCGGTTATGTAATTGACGATACAACAACTTCCAATGCCTTTCTTTCTGACTTCAGAAAAACCCTTGGGGATTTGGTTGCCTATAACCACTATGCCCGTTTTCAAGAATATGCCCATAAATACAACATGGGAATTCAACCCGAATCGGCAGGTCCACATGCCGGACCAATGGACGGAATAAAGAACTATGGATTTAGCGATATAGTAATGAGTGAATTCTGGTCTCCATCCCCTCACCGTCCCAGGCCAAATAATCGATTCTTTTTAAAGTAAGCATCCTCCGCAGCACATATTTATGGGAAGAAGATCGTTGGAGCAGAATCCTTTACCACTATTGGGCCGCAGTGGAATGATGAATTGTGGCGTGATCAAAAGTCAGCATTCGACCATGAAATCTGTGCAGGGTTAAATCGCATGTATTTTCATACGTTTACCTGTTCGCCACCGGAAGCAGGTTTGCCGGGTCAGGAATATTTCGCTGGCACCCATGTAAATCCGCAGGTTACCTGGTGGGGGCAATCCGGAGCTTTTATCGATTATATGCATCGAACTCAGTCAATTGTTCAGGAGGGAAATTTTGTTGCCGATGTATTGTATTATTATGGTGATCATGTGCCCAATGTGTTTCCCTTTAAACATTCTGATCCTGCTGGGGTTCTTCCTGGATTTGATTACGATGCAACAGACGAGACCATCTTTTTACAAATTGAAATGAAAGACGGGAAAATAGTGGTTCCCGGAGGCGTAGAATACCGGGTTTTAGTATTGCCCGATCATAAAGTTTTGTCGATGGCAATATTGGGAAAAGTGGAAGAATTATTACAGCAGGGAGCAGCCGTTATTGGCTACAAACCAGAAAGCGCGATAAGTTTGGTTGGGGGAGAAGAAACTCAAAAACAGTTTAGCATGCTGGTTGATAAAGTTTGGGGAAAAGAAAATGCTGAAAAAGGAGAAAAGAAATATGGGAAAGGTGTAGTGGCCTGGGGTGTTACGGCAAGAGAATACCTTCTGTCAAATGATATACCTGAAGATTTTAATGTCGTCGAGAGTGATAGCAAAACAGATTATGATTACATCCATTACACCATTGGAGCGAGTGATGTATATTTCGTGACGAATCAAACCGCCGAAAGGCAAAAGTTACATTGTAAATTCCGGGTGTCCGGACTACAACCCGAGTTATGGGATGCTTTAACTGGAGGTATAAGGAATGCCAAGGCTTTTACCCAAAAAGATGGATTAACAACTGTGCCACTTACTCTGGAACCTTATGGATCAATAATAGTCGTATTTAACCTGCCAATTGATAAGAATAAGCATGGTACGGCTAAAGGTAATTACGTGGATTATAAAACCGTGAAAGACGTTACGGGAGCCTGGGAAGTGAATTTTGATCCCAAATTGGGAGGCCCCGCGTCGATCACATTCCCCGAACTAATAGACTGGACAAAACATTCCAATGAAGGAATTAAGTATTATTCCGGTACTGCGGTTTACAACAAAACATTCAATATCGATTTTGAACCTCAAAAAGGAATGCCATACTTTTTGCACTTGGAAAGTGTAAAAGATGTGGGCATAGCCGAAGTAAAAATTAACGGGAAGGACAAAGGGATACTTTGGACTAAACCTTTCCGGGTTGAGGTGGGAAAAGAGCTTCAAAAAGGAGTAAACACATTGGAGATCAAGGTAATTAACTCTTGGCATAATAGAGTCGCAGGCGATCAAACATTTCCTGAAAAGAAACAATATACCAATACCAATATTGTTCTGAGTCATGATTTCAGAGGCAGGCCGATCAATGAGATACCACTGGAACCTTCGGGTTTGTTGGGGCCTGTTACCATTCAGGAAGCAGTGAAGTGAAGGAGGCAGATTTTACAAAATAATATAAGTGCGTATGAAGTTTATTTTATTAGTGCCTATGATTCTATTTGGTTTTCTTGTCCGGAGTCAAAATTCGGAATCGAATAATGTAGAGCAGACTATTTATTTGAGTGAATTGAAAAGAGAACTGAAAAAAGAGTGGCCTGAAAATAGAACGATCAATATTGTTTTTCATGGACATAGTGTGCCATCTGGATATTTTAAAACACCACAGGTAAATACCCTGTCTGCCTATCCTTCCTTAGTGCTTCAAAAATTGAAATCCATGTATCCATTTGCGGTTGTTAATGTGATCGTCACAGCTATAGGAGGAGAGAATTCAGTAGAAGGAGCCAAACGATTTAAAAGAGATGTGTTAAGCCATAAACCTGATGTATTGTTCATTGATTACGCATTGAATGATCGTCGTGCTGGTCTCGAAAAATCTTACTCAGCCTGGAATAAGATGATTAAACAGGCAAAAAATCAGTACATAAAAGTGATTCTATTGACGCCTTCACCAGACCAAAGAGTCGATTACAATTCTCCGGATAATGAATTAAAAAAGCATACCGATCAAATCATTAGCTTGGCAAGGAAAAACCAAACGGGGCTTGTTGATAGTTACAACGCTTTTGAATTTTTGTATTCAGATAAAAAAGAACTCAGTAAATATATGTCGCAGGTTAATCATCCCAACGAAAGAGGACATGAATTGATTGCTACTGAGGCAATCAAATATTTCAAATAAGCACTCTGAAAACAAAATATTCCGATTGTTCTACAAGGGGTATAGCTTTCGTTATGTACAATTGATTTTCCTACTCAAGGGATTTGAAGACTGAAAAAAGGAATTATAGCAGTTTTTGCCGGCACTATCTTGCCCCTTTCCGAAAAGCCGAAGGATTCATGCTTTCCTTCTTTTTAAACATATTACTAAAATAGTAGATAGATTGAAATCCAAGTTCGTAACTAATTTCTTTTATGCTTTTGTCTGTTGAAGCTAATAATTCTTTGGCACGCATAATACGCAATTGCAAATGATATTGCCCTGGAGAAACTCCGGTATATTTCTTAAACATTTGACGGAAGTAGGAATATCCAACGTTGTATTGTTTTGCTAATTCCTCAATATCAATTTCGCGTTCCGCGTTTTGACGCATCATGAACCTGGCATCATCAATTACCTTGGCGATTCTTTTACCCGAAAAACCTTTCTGTTTTTCAAATGAAATGATATATCCCAGTAGCTTAATGATCATGCCAGAAGCGATTTGTTGGAATCCGGGTTGTTCCCTTTTAACCAAATCAAATATTTTTAGGTAAGTATCCAGTAATTCCTCCTTGATTCCAATTTGTAAAACAGCTTGCATAGGTGAAAAACACGGATGATTGAATAGTCCTAAGGCGATTTTACCTTCAAAACCAATATAGTTTTCTGTCCAGCCTGTTTTTACCAGCGGTTTATATCGGTGCCAAACGCCTGGAAAAGTAAAAATTATACTTCCTGGTTTTATGCTAAATTTCCCGTATTTATTTTCAAAAACACCGGATCCTTCTGTAATGTAGTTTATCTGATATTCTTGTAAGACACGACCAGCTTTCCAATTGAAATGATAACCATACGGATGTTCAGTTGGCGGGTAAATACTTCCGTGTTTTATCTTGGTAGAACCTGCTACATTAAGAAAAAGCCCCCAATCCGTATCCTCTTCTCCAACCGTTAAGTATTTAAATCCATTGTTCATAAGTATTATTGTCAAAAAGTGTAAATCAAACATCAAATATAGTATTGATATGCTTCCTTCATAGGTTGATATTTGATTATTGAACAATTATTAATAATCAAAAATATTAAATAAATAGTCAGAACATAAACATATGCAAGCATTAGTAGGAATATTGTATCATTCTTTGGGTGGTATCGCGTCGGGAAGTTTTTATATGCCCTATAACAAAGTGAAAGGTTGGGCATGGGAGAGTTATTGGATCGTTGGTGGATTATTCTCATGGTTAATTGTACCACCGTTGGCTGCATGGATGACTGTTCCGGGATTTGCATACATTATAGCAGCAAGCTCAGGTCAAATTTTATTCTTTACGTTTTTAATGGGATTGCTTTGGGGAGTTGGTGGACTTTCCTACGGACTAGGTGTTCGCTACCTTGGCATGTCGCTGGGAAATTCGGTAGTTCTCGGTTTTTGTGCTGCATTTGGCGCTATTGTTCCATCCATTTATTACAATGTAGTTCCTACTACAGGGAAGATATCTTTTACAGATATGATGGCGACCCCGGGCGGTCAACTCGTTCTTTTGGGAGTATTTGTTTGTCTTGCCGGAATCGCAATTTCAGGAAGAGCAGGAATGATGAAAGAAAACGAACTTTCGCCAGAAGAACAGAAAAAAAGTGTGGCCGAATTCAGCCTGGTAAAAGGATTGATCATTGCCGTGCTTTCAGGGATTCTGAGCTCATTCTTCAACTTTGGAATTGAAGCGGGAAAACCATTGGCAGATGCAGCTGTGGCAGCTGGTTTTAATCCACTTTATCAAAACAACGTAACTTTTGTTGTGATCCTGTGGGGAGGGATAACCACCAATTTAATCTGGACTACCGTATTGAGCTTAAAGAATAAATCGTATGGCGATTTTGTAAATAAATCAACCCCAATTGCCAAAAATATTCTGTTCTCAGCCCTGGCAGGAACAACTTGGTTTTTACAATTCTTTTTCTACGGAATGGGAGAAAGCAAATTGGGGAATGGTGCCAGCTCCTGGATTCTCCACATGTCAACCATCATATTAACTGCCAATATGTGGGGGATTTACCGAAAAGAATGGAAAGGTGTTTCCCATAAAACCAAACGGACCATTACGCTTGGGATTGTGGTGATCTTATTGTCAGTAGTGTTGGTTGGAATTGGTAACTCAATGTAATATAAAATGAAACAGGCTTTACCTGAGATAATTATTGAGCCCTCGACGGGCACAATTAAACTCAGACGAAGGCAATTTTTCTGTAAAATTTATAAATATGAAACGATTAGCTTTTAAAATGCAGCTCAATGAAGGGCAAAAGGAGGCATACATCAAACGGCATAATGAAATTTGGCCGGAATTGAAGCACTTATTAAAGGATTCCGGGATCAGCGAATATGCTATTTTTCTGGATGAAGAGACAAACACGCTATTTGCCGTTCAGAATGTTGACGGATCGGAAGGATCACAGGAATTGGGAAAAGCGGAAATTGTTAAAAAATGGTGGGCTTTTATGGCTGATATCATGGAGACGAATCCGGACAATTCGCCAGTTACAACGGAGCTCGAAGAAGTTTTTTATATGAAATAAGTACACATAAAATAGTGAAAAATGAGAAATCAGGAATTAATTAAAAAGGCATACGAAATTGCAAAGGAACAATATGCGGCAATAGGCGTTGATGTTGAGGCTTCAATTGAAAAAATGAAAGATGTTATCATTTCTCTTCATTGTTGGCAAACAGATGATGTTGGTGGTTTTGAGACACCAGATGCTGAGCTTTCAGGCGGTGGCATTCAAGCAACGGGTAATTATCCGGGAAAAGCGACTTCAATCGCCGAGGTAAAGGCTGACCTTGAAAAAGTGTTATCACTATTGCCTGGAAAACAACGCTTAAATTTGCATGCCATTTATGGAGATTTCGCAGGAGAAATTGTTGACCGTGACCAAATTGAGGTAAAACATTTTCAAAGCTGGATTGATTGGTGTAAAGAACAAGGAATTGGAATGGATTTCAACGCATCGTGTTTTTCCCATCCACGTGCTGCCGATGGATATACACTGTCGAGTAAAAATGAAAAAAACCGAAAATTTTGGGTTGAGCATCTAAAACGGTGCCGTGCCATTTCTGCAGAAGCGGGTAAGCAACTTGGTACGCCATGTGTCCATAATACCTGGATTCCTGATGGTTCGAAAGATACACCAATTGATAGAAATGGGTATCGCGTTTTACTTAAAAAATCATTGGATGAAGCCATGGAAATCAGCTTTCCAAAAGAGCACATGAAGGATGCTGTTGAGAGTAAATTGTTCGGCATTGGTTTTGAGTCGATGACGGTTGGTTCTCATGATTTTTATCTTGGATATGCCATTAAAAACGACATATTAATATGCCTTGATAGCGGTCATTTCCATCCAACTGAGCAGGTTGGAGACAAAATTTCGTCTTGCTTGCAATTTGTCGATGAGGTGCTGTTACACATTACCCGGCCCATACGTTGGGATTCTGATCACGTAGTCACCCTAAATGATGACGTTCAGTTAATAGCATCAGAAATTATGCGCAACGACTTTCTCAGCCGTGTAAATATCGGTTTGGATTTCTTTGATGCCTCCATTAATCGCATTGGCGCCTATGTGACAGGTACCCGCGCTGCACAAAAAGCGTTCTTGTTTGCCGCGCTAGAACCGACGAATGATTTGCTGGAACTTGAAGAAAAGGGCAAATACTTTGAACGCCTGGCGATGTTGGAGGAACTTAAAACCATGCCGTTTAGTGCCGTTTGGGATTACTATTGCCTGAAAAATGAGGTGCCTGTTGGTCAGGATTATATTATTGAAGTAGCGGATTATGAAGAAAAGGTACTGTCAAAAAGAAAATAGTTCTCTAACCAAATTAATAACTATTAATCTTGAAAAAGCATCATGATAGATATCGTACTTGATCATCCAAAGGATCAAATCACCGCAATTATTAAGCGTATTTACCAAGCCGGGATGACCACAACATCCGGTGGCAATATTTCGATCAAAGATTATGAAGGAAATATTTGGGTTACACCTTCGGCGATTGACAAAGGTTCACTTATCAGAAAGGACATAATATGCATTAAGGCAGATGGTGAAATCATTGGCAATCATAAACCTTCTTCAGAGTTCCCCTTCCATAAAGCTATTTACGAAAGAAGACCGGATATCAGAGCGGTTATCCATGCGCACCCTCCGGCCCTGGTTTCATTTAGCATAGTCCGTAAAATTCCGAATACCAATATTATCCCTCAGGCGAAAAACGTTTGCGGACATATTGGATATGCGGAATATGCCTTGCCGGGAGGCGAAGAATTGGGAGATAAAATTGCTGAGGAATTTGAAAAAGGTTTTGATGCAGTGATCATGGAAAATCATGGAACTGTTGTTGGCGGAACTGATCTAAAGGACGCCTATGTTCGATTTGAAACCCTGGAGTTTTCAGGCAGAACCATAATAGGCGCATGTACGGTTGGCGATCCCGGGTATTTAACCAATGATCAAATTGATGAATTTGAATCTTCCATTCCAAATGACATTCCAGAAATGGAGGAAGTGGTGTATAATTCAGATGAACTTACAATCCGAACAAATATTAGTGAACTTGTTCGTAGAGCCTGTGACCAGGGATTGATGATTAGTTCTTATGGAACAGTATCTGTGCGATGGTATGATAATAATTTTTTGATCACCCCGAGGAATGTGCCCAGGTGGGAAATCCAGAATAAGGATATCGTACAAATCAAGGATGGCATGCGGGAACCAGGGAAATTGCCCAGTAGGGCAGTCAGACTTCATGAAGAAATTTATAGGGAAAATCCGGATGTCAATTCCATTATTCTTACGCAGTCTCCCAACGTGATGGCATTTGGTGTATCTCAAGCTTTGCTGGATGTACGAACTATTCCCGAAAGTTGGGTTTTTTTACAGGACATACCTGTGATTCCTTTTGGCAAACAATTTTCTTCTGATAATATGATAAGTAAAACTATTTCAAAAAGTACTCCGGCAGTGATCATTCAGAATGATTCTATTGTGGTAACAGGGGACAAATTGTTACAAACATTCGATAGATTAGAAGTGGCAGAATTCAGTGCCAAGTCACTTATCATGGGGAAATCTATAGGTGAGTTGGCACCCATCAATGATAAACAAATCGAAGATCTAAGAAAAAAATTCTTGAGTTGATAACAAACACCACTAAGTGGTGCTTTTGTTCATTGTTTCGGATCAAGCATAAAAACCGCTACCATCTTAATAACTGCTACAAACGAAAAAGGCCCGTACAATATGTACAGGCCTTACTTTGTAGCGGGAGCAGGACTTGAACCTGCGACCTTCGGGTTATGAGCCCGACGAGCTACCAACTGCTCCATCCCGCGATATAATTGGACTGCAAAGGTAAATAACATTTAGAATAAAGCAATCATTTGTAATTGATTTTTTTGATATTTATTTCTGCGTAATATTCCTTGAAAGCAACGATTTCTTTCCAAATTATCGTGAATCTTTGCTCAAATATTCTATCCTGTTCACACTCAAAATAGAGCTGAAGTGACTTAATAAATGAGATGCATTTGACGAAAGCTGATTTAATTTTGTATCTATCTTATAACTTGCATAAAAAAGACTGAAAGGAATTGCTTATTGAATATGGAATTAAGAAATAGTCAAACAGCCCTTGTTACCGGTGGATCAAAAGGGATCGGTAGCGGAATTGTAATGGCATTGGCAAATCATGGATTTCATGTGATTATTGCTGATTTGATAACGCCGGAATCTGAAATTAGCGGTCACTGTAAAAGGGTAGGGGTGGATTTGAAATTCATGAAGGCAGATATAAGTTCATCAAAGGATAGGGCGAGGATTGTAAAATTCTGTCAGGATAATTGTGATCGACTGGATTTACTCATCAACAATGCCGGAATATCTGTTGAAAAATGTGGCGATATGCTGGATGGAAAGGAAGCATCTTTTGATCGTCTGATGAATGTAAACTTAAAGGGGCCGTATTTCCTCACGCAGGCGCTTGCAAAATGGATGATAAAAGAATGCCTGAAGGATGCGCATGCGTACCAACCAAAAATTATCAATATTGCTTCATTGACTTCATATGCTTCGTCAACCTATATGGCGGAATATGCGCTTTCCAAATCTGCTGTGAGTATGATGACCAAGCTCTATGCTGACCGGCTTGCTGAATTTGGCATCAAAATTTATGAGATTCGGCCGGGAATCATAAAGACGGATATGACCTTAGCATCGCAAAAGAAGTATGATCATTTTATCGAACATGGAGGATTGCCAATATCGAGGTGGGGATTGCCGGAGGATGTCGGCAAAGCCGTGGTGGCCATAGCCGGTAATTTACTGCCCTATTCGACCGGAGAAGTTATCAACGTTGATGGAGGGTATCATTTAAGGAGGTTGTAAATATTTACCGCAAAGGATTCAAGCATAATTTGCTTTTTTGTTTCTCTAATTTTAATCTATTTTTAAGATTCTAAAATGAGTTTTTAATATGAATTGGATACAACTTCTGAGCGACCAAAGACCGGGCGAAAAGAAAAAAGAGCTAAATAAGCAACGGAGCAAATTCGAGCAGGATTACGATCGAATTATTTTCAGTCATCCATTCAGGATGCTTCAGGATAAAACACAGGTTTTTCCTTTGCCAAAGCAGGATTTCGTACATACCAGGCTAACGCATAGTCTTGAAGTTGCCAGCGTAGGCCGATCATTGGGGAAGCTGGTTGGGGAGATAATTCTTGACAAGCATCCTGAAGTCAGGGAAGAAGGGTTTACTTCCTCGGATTTTGGGGCCATTGTGTCCGCAGCTTCACTGATGCATGATATGGGGAATCCTCCTTTTGGTCATGCCGGGGAAAATGCCATGTCGGAATTTTTTAAAAAACAGAATAATGTAGATCTTATAAAGCCCGAAACCACAGAAAAGGAATGGGCCGACCTGACTAATTTTGAGGGTAACGCACAAGGGTTCAGGTTGGTAAATAAACAGAATTATCAGGGTTTGAAACTTACCTTTGCCACACTCGGGGCCTTTACGAAGTACCCTCGTGAATCTAAAATTGAATTATGGGATCAGGATCGAAAAAGTCAAAAGAAGTATGGCTTTCTTCAATCCAATAGGGCTGTTTTTGAGGAGCTGGCTATTGCAATGGGCCTGATTAGCCTGGGCAATAAAACGGATAATGCATGGTGTCGGCATCCATTAACATTTCTGGTTGAAGCTGCCGATGATATTTGTTATAGCATTATTGATTTGGAAGACGGGACAAATCTTGATTTGGTTTCGCTGGCCGAAACGAAATCTTTATTGGTGGAGATTATTGGAGACGCATTTCAGGAAGAAAAATTCAATAAAATTTCAAGCAAAAAAGAGCAGATCAGTGTATTGAGGGCCATGGCGATTTCGAAATTGATCAGTCAATGCGTTGATGTTTTTATTGACAATGAAAAACATTTGCTCAATGGAACATTCGATAAAGCACTTACTGGTCAGATAAGTTCGGCTTCAGCATTGGAAAAAATCCAATCTATTTCGTTTGAGAAAATATATAAATCTAAGCCGGTGATAGAGCGCGAAATCGCTGGATTTGAAGTATTAAAAGGATTGCTGGAGACTTTTGTCCCTGTGGTAATAAACCTTAAATCGACAACAAAAATGAGCTGGCACAATTCCAGTTTACTAGGTTTACTGCCCGTGGATTATATAGTTGAGATTGAAAATTCAGAAAATTTATATGAATCAATGTTGGCTTTACTTGATTTTATTTCCGGGCTGACAGATTCCCATGCACTATCAATTTATAGAAACATCAAAGGAATAGCACTTCCAGGTGTTTGATTTATAAATAGAAAAAATGAAGTTTAAGGCAGAAAATATCATGCATTAAAAAAAGGAGGCCCCATCATGGAGCCTCTTTTATATTTACGCTTAATTGATGTGACTAATCAGCCTTAAACCGAACACCTTCGCCAAATCTAAATCTTGCCGTAATTCCCCAATTACCATTATGAAAACCGTGATCATTGGTTACAATAATGCTTGGACGCCAATCCAATCCGACAGTCAACGGAAAATCAAATGAATATTCAACTCCAAAATCACCGGCAACGCCGAAATTAAAACTATCTCCAAAGAAGAATTCAGGACCTATGCCAGGATAAAATTTTAAACCAGTAGGGCCACCTTCAAGTGAGAACATCCAGTCAAAATACCCGCCAAGTCCAAAATTACTACTGAAATCACCACCAAAATGATTGCCAAAATAAACCGCCGTATGAAGACGTGGTTTGGCAGATAATGGTATTGTTGCATCAATATCAACACCTTCGCCAAGGCGGACACCTAGCTCCCAATTAGATTGGGCTTTGACATCATTTGCAGAAAATGCAAAAAGGATGACTGCAAAAAGAAAAGCTTTAATTACGTGAAATTTAGATATCATGTTCTAAAAATATTTATGTTGAAAAATAAAATCACTACAATATTAATAAAGAAATTGATTGGTTTCAAAAATTACGACAGCAATGATAATACCTCTCTAATGTTTTCAGCATTAAAAAATGCATCATGGTGTATTTCATGCTCTACATGCTCATGAGCCCAGGTGGTATGGAAGGGAACATGAATGGCAAATCCACCTATATTCAATACCGGCAACACATCAGATTTGATGGAATTTCCAATCATTACAAAAGACGCAGGTTCGATATCGAGATGTTTCAGAAGCTTTTCATAGTCTGACTCTTTTTTATCGGACATAATTTCAATGTGGTGAAAAAACCTTCCCAATTTTGATTTTTCAAGTTTCTTTTCCTGGTCTAGTAAATCTCCTTTTGTCGCTACTACAAGCTGATATTTACCATGCAAGGCACTCAGCACGTCCACTACTCCATCCAGCAATTCAATTGGCTGTTCCAACAACCCTTTTCCCAATCCAATGATTTTTTCAACGACTTCCAGTTTTATCGTACCCTCTGAAACACGCACCGCAGTTTCAATCATAGAGAGCATAAAACTTTTAACTCCAAATCCATAGAGTGCCAGGTTGCTCATTTCTGTTTTGAATAGTTCCTGCGAGACATGGTGTTGTGATAAATAGTCTTCCATCAACACACAAAACTTTGCTTCCATTTCTTGAAAATGTGGCTCGTTTACCCATAAGGTGTCATCAGCATCGAATGCGATCGTTTTAATGTTTTTCATTTTTTTATTTATGAAGAAGGTTTATCAACACAAAAGTACACATCGCTCTGAAAATAAAATTAATAATACAGACGGAAATATTTTGAACAATAGCTAATCCAAAGGGAAGGAATATGAATTATAATCTGCTAATTTGCCGTTTCAATAAATAAAAGTAAGGTGGGAAATAATATTATAGCCAACATTGTAAAAAATATAGGTTCGCATGGCAGCGAGGAGGCGGTTCGATTTAAACATAACGATTCCACAGATTGGGAGGGTTATTCCTGGGATGAGCTTTCAGGTTTGGTACGAAAGACTTCTGCTGCATTGCTGAGTCTGGGCCTTAAAAGGCATGAGAATGTAGCTATATTTTCCCAAAACAAAGTGGAATGGTCTATTGCCGATTTGGGGATAATGGGAACTGGCGCTGTCTCGGTACCAATATATGCCACAAATACAGCATCCCAGGCAAAATACATTATCGATGAAGCAGAAATTAAAATCGTTTTTGCTGGCGACGAAGATCAATATAAAAAAGCGCTGGAGATATATGCCGATTCCAAAAGTACCTTAGAAAAGATCATTGTAATTGAAAAAAATGTTTCTATAACCAATGATGCGGCTATTTATTTTGATGACTTGCTGAAACTTGCCACCGAGGAGACACTGCAACTTGCAGGTGAAATGCTCAAGGAAATTGACGGAGCAGATCTGGCCACCATTATTTATACTTCGGGAACTACAGGGGAACCCAAAGGGGTCATGCTCACCCATGATAACTTTAATGAAATATTCAAAATTCACGACATCAGGTTAAAGGTCAGCAGGGCTGATCATTCCATGAGCTTTTTGCCATTGAGTCATGTTTTTGAGAGATGCTGGTCACTTTATGTTTTGTACAAAGGCATTAAAAACTCATACCTCGGTGATCCAAAAGATATATTGAGCGCCATGAGTGAAGTGCAGCCAACCTTGATGTGTTCGGTGCCAAGACTCTATCAGAAAGCATATCATACCATTATTGCTAAAACCAATACCGGTTCCAAAATCAAGAAGAACCTATTTCAAAGCGCCTTGAAAATCGGCAGGCAGAAAACCAACCTTGATCGAAGAGGCCTGCCAATTCCATTTTACCTTAAATTAAAATACGGTTTTTTTGATGGCTTGATTTTTAAAAAAATCAGGAGTGTATTTGGAGGTAAGCTGTGGATGATGCCCTGTGCCGGAGCGCCTCTTTCCGGTGAAATAACTGAGTTTTTTCATGCCATTGGTATGCCTGTATTAATTGGTTACGGCCTTACTGAAACAACTGCGACCGTATCAGTTTTTCCTGATACAGGATTTGAATTCGGAACAGTCGGATTTACCATGCCGGAATTGGAGGTGAAGATTGGGAAGAATGATGAAATATTGGTGAAAGGCAAAACGATCATGAAGGGCTATTATAAAAAGCCTGAAGAGACGGCCAGAGTTTTTGAAGATGGATGGTTCAAAACTGGTGATGCCGGAACAATTGATGATCAGGGTCATCTTACGATTACCGACCGAATCAAGGATTTAATGAAAACCTCTGGCGGAAAATATGTCGCCCCACAGCACATCGAATCCATACTTACCAATGATGATTTGATCGAAAACGCCATATTGATTGGCGACGACAAACCTTTTGTCTCGGCATTGCTGGTGCCAAATATTGAAACGCTAAAGGAATATGCCCATTCGCTTAATCTGAAATATCATTCTATAGAAGATTTACTGAAAAAATCGCATATCCGGGAGCTTTTTGAAGAGAAATTGGAGCAACTTCAGCATAGCCTTGCGAATTTTGAAAAGGTTAAAAAGTTCAAATTACTCCCGGAAGATTTTAGTATGAACCTGGGAGAACTTACGCCAACACTAAAAATACGAAGACAAATCATCATCAATCATTTTAGCCCGCTTATTGATGAGATGTACGCTTTTTAGCAAGCAAAATGCTGGAAAAAATATATATCGTAAAATACTGATATTAAAAATTATACGATAATTTTAATTTAGGAACAATGAAGAATTAACTTACCCAATCAGCCTTATTCTTCTTGCTCTTGATTGCGTTAATAGTTCATGGCGTAATGCTACTCCTGGAAAAACGGGACAGGTATGCGCATATTATTTGCCTTATCAGGATCAAAAATAATTAAGGCTTTTGTGAACAACTTATTTCGACAGTGTTCCTTAGTGGGAAACTTCAAGACTTTTTATTATTTGATTTTTTGGATCCACAAGTTTCGGAATTGAATTTTTGACCCTTCTGCCTGCATACCTATAGCGCCTTTGGTTAAAGAACAATTAGTAGCTTTATTCTGAAGTAATCCGTTAACTTTTATTTCAATGGTGTTGTCCTTACAGGTGATGTCGTAACTGTTCCATTCACCGGCTTTTTTCTCATTTGAGTCATGCATTTTGGCTATAAGGGGTTTTACATGCTCTGCAGAAACACAAACACTGTCACCAACAGTTGCGCTGACGCCAACACCATGCACAATAAAATCACCTGCGTTCCCATGTTTTAGCTGGGCCTGATAATGCGCAATCCAGATTTTATCAGGTTTATTGGTATGTAAAAAAATCCCGCTGTTTGTCGGGTTTTCAGGATAACGCCATTCAATGTGTAGCTGATAGTTTGAATATTCCTTGTTGGTTCTTATGTACCCTACCGGTACTCCAACGGTTTCAATTACACCATCTTTGACATAATAAAATTCATCGGGATTTATATTTTCATCATCCACGTAAATTGTCCACCCTTTAAGGTTTTTACCATTGAATAAAGACTGTTTTTTTTGAGCGAAGCCGACAATTGCGAGCATCATGAACATTGATATTAATATTGCTTTCATAATTTATAAAATTTTAAAAAATTAAAGTAAATGATATTCGCATATAACAAAAATATAGGATATAAAAATAGCCAATTAAATGTAGTTTATGCCACACCAAGCCACAAATAAAAAAGTCCGTGGCATCATATTTTTATCCTGTCTTAGCACGTACCATCTGGAAATTAATTAGAGTCCGTCCATAATGTCCGATCTCTACGTTACGCTTGTTTCAGAAAAACTCATCCACGATAGCCATCGGGACTCCGTTTTTCAGAAACTGTGCAAGCCTTGATCTCGTACATTCTGAACAGACTACGAGAGTTTATGGACAGACACTAATTATTGCTACTTTAATTGAGCCAAGTTACGGACTTGAAATGTGGGGGACACAAGGCGGGCAGTGATTTTGTCGATTCCAATATTTTCTTCGTTCAGGAAAAAAATCAGCAGGATCTTTTTCCATCAATACTTTCAAAGTCGATGTTATACTTTTTATTGTTGTTTAAAATAATATCTGCGCCCAAAGATGACCCAGACGGCGTAACATCCATTGTATTTATTTCCTTTATTGGTGACAACTCTTCTTCAGTCCACTCACTATCCTCCATTTTATGTAAAAAAACCGTAATCATAAATTCCATTGAAGGATTCTTCGCCATTCTTTTTTTATGGGCATATAATACCGTACTTTCATCAGCCTCAGCGTTCCTGTTTTTGTGTACCAAACTATCTAATTCATCCCAGCCTTCATATATAATCATTGCTATGCTTCTTCCTGGAATTGACGCTGTTATTACTTTTTTATTCCCAACTTCAAATTGTTTAATTATCGGCTTATTGCCTTTAATATGTGGGAGGCCAAAATGTCCCAGCGTTAATTCATATTCAAACGCCAGGCGGGAACGGTCCACGCGTACGACTCCGCCAGGAATTGTAATTTCAGCCAGATCAATGATATAACCTACTCCGTTGTTTGGTGGTTTCCTCATAATCGCCTGCCTGTATAAAACATCCCCTTGAACGCCATTATAAAGCATGTTTTGAGATGTGGTATAAGATCTGTTTTTTTCCGAATCATTTTCTACAGTGAGACCTGTAAGATAGAAATTAACATCATCGCCCCGTAAGTCTCGCGGGTCCAGGCTACGAAAACTGTATTCCATGGATGTGCCTCCCTGAGGATTATGATCTTCCCATGGGAAATGGGTATTATAAACAAGCTTGGAATAATTCGGATCGTCATAATACACCTTTCCGGGAATTATTTCGGAGGTGCCGGTTTTCCCATGATTGACAAGTACAAGGCCGGGATTATCAAGGATAACCCTGTTGGAATCTCCCCCCATTTTTTCCCAGATCCCATCGTTTTCTTCAGCCGTCCAAAAAGGGGAATCATCAGGTAAGGCAAGACATATAAATGGCAGAAACATAAGAAAAGGACTGGCCGCACAGCTATAGTTTTGAACCATGTATTCCTTCTGCCCGTAAAATCCCAGGCTGGGTATATCATTATAATAGAATTCTTCACGGGTAACAAATTGCAATAAAGAACCCGAACAAAGTCTTCTGGCCCAACCGGCGTCCAGCAAAGTTTTATCCTTGAGCATAAAAGCAACTGGAAAGGCTCCGGAAACCCAGGTCCTGTAACAAATACTCCTGGACCACATATTAATATAACCATCCCGACCAAAAAAACTGGCTAAGGATTCCATCAGTTTTTGAGCTGATTTTTCGATAATTTTAGCGATCTCCGGGTAGTATTTATCGCCAAATGTCCTGTTCCAAATCGTGGTATAAACGATAAAAAGACTTATCGAGTAGTAATTGTAGGTTTGCTCAAGATACCAGCCGTTTCCTGAATGATAGGATGCCACCCACAATAGATGGTTTTTTAATAATTCATCATCGATCTCATAACCATACTTTTTAAGAAATGAAAGGGTGATAATATTAAAAATCCGCCAGTTGTTCTGAGTTGTCCTATGATGCGCCCATTTTGAAATGGTTACCACCATTTCATCTTTTTGCTTTTGAGTAAAATGGGTCCAAAGTGTGTCAGGCATTAAAAGCAATGTTTTAAACAATCCTCCAAATTCGCACGTGAACTGGTAATTGGAGTCAGGTAAATCTTCAGGCAATGGCAATGAATTTGGATGCCCGGGAGTGAATGTGTTATACAGGTGCAGGCAATAATAATCCCGAAGCTTAATATTATTTATTGTTATTTCCGGATCAATGTGGATTAAAGGACCTGCAAGTGTGAATGTTCTCTCCAATGCTTCAAACTCCAAAGACCGATAACGCCATGCAGGGTCATCAGGCTGGGGGTATGTTTTACCCGGGACACTGGGAAATGATATGGGTGTTTCGATTGAGTCAACATGATTAAAAGCACGCTTCAATAAATATTTCGCACAATCAATATAGTGCTGTTTTGTCATTCCCGTATGTGGACTTAAGTTATAATCGGGATTCTTAACCTCAAATGCTTTATTCATTAGCTAGATTGATATATGAGTTTTTAATGTTTTAGACTAATAAACCTTAACCAAATAGATAAAGTTCGATATAAAAATATATTAATAAATGAGGCACCAATAAATGATGCCTCATTTCTATATTCTAAATTAATTACTAACTATGATTCCTCTGAAAGCGCTGCCCTTGGAGGGCAACGCTTTACAGTAAACCTTCATGATAACAAAACATAACTATATAAGAAATCTAATAGCCATCGTTTTGTCTCATTTCATTAGTTACACGATCTATCTCATTTACAGGAATAGGTCGTAACAGATGATAATCTCGGATAAAATCATTTGTTTGTCCTTCAGGATTATGTAGTTTATATCTCTCTATCAATTTTCCGGTACGTTTAAGGTCGAACCAGCGCTTTTGTTCACCATTAAATTCTCTTGAGCGTTCATCTAAAATAAAGTCGATAGTAACATCAGCAACTGTAATTAGCATTTCGCTTTCTTTGCCGGGATAGGCAGCTCTTTCACGAACAGCATTAATATAATCTAGGGCGTCAGCAGCTTTGCCATCATTTAACAGAGCTTCGGCTAATAGCAGATAAGTTTCAGATAAACAATAAACAATTAAATCGCGCGAACCTTCGGCATGATTTACTGATGCACGTTTATTGTCTTCCTGTTTCCACGGTACAGGGAAAATATTAATACTATTGTTATCTGTACCATCGGTAGTGTACCACGACCATGCCTTACCTTTTGCATTTGGATGCCAACTATATAGGTTTTTACCTGCAATAACACCCGGAAGTCTTGCTTCAATGGCAGCTACTTCAGCATCAGTCAGATCATTTCCTGTTAAATAGATGGCAGTGTCACCAACAGCAGCTCCATCTGGTAATGCATCGTCAGTTGTATTATAATTCCACGTCTGCTGATATCCTTCATTAAATCTTGAGTCTACATCGTAGCTTCCATTAATGCGGTAATTATTCAACAACCAGCCTGTTGGGCGGTAACGAATCCATGGACGACCATAACCATGTCCAAGGGCACGAATCAAACCTGAAGCATATACTTCATACCAAGGTCTGAAGTGCAGGTGAGAACGATTACCACTTGGTGATAATATTGGATCATCGTGATACTGAGTTGAAAATAAAATTTCGTGATGTTGCTCATTGTCGTGATTGTAACGTGCAAAAGGATCAGCATCAAGAACCAAACCGTAATCATCAATAACCGATTTGAGGTATGTAATGGCATCACCACTATTTCCTACGGTTAAATGAACCAAACCTAGCATATGTTTAGCAGCAATTTGAGTTGCACGGCCAAATTCACTTTGCTCTTCAGGTAAATGGATTATAGCAAATTCAAGATCAGCTATTATGGCATCATATACATCTGATTCAGAAGCTCTGGTTGCTTCTGTTTCCACCCCCTGGGTTTCTACCAACGTTAACGGAATATCGCCAAAACTTTGAACCAAAAGAAAGTAATAATGTGCTCTTAAAAAACGAGCTTCTGCAATTTTAGGGTTTTTCTGTTCATCTGTCAATTCTTCAGAAGCAGTAGCCCTATCAACAACAGCGTTACAGGTGTTAATAGCCCCATAAAAATTGGTCCATAGGTTCCAGAATCTTCCATTTTCGGCATTTAATCCGGCACCGTATCTATCAATATCCCAGTCGCCGCCATGGCCGCCATGTGTGTATTCGTCGGTACCATACACCGATATTTTATTACCATCTTCCTGGGCATAATAGGTTCTTAAAAACGAGTAGGCAGCATTTATTCCGGCATCAAGACCATCCGGTGTGCTTAGATACTCAGATGTTACACCCGACACAATCTCTTCATCCAGTGTATTGCACGATATTATGGCAACTGACAATGAGAAAAGCAATAATATAAGATATTTTAATTTTTTCATTTTTACGTTAATTTAAAGGTTCTAAAAATCAAAATCGACACCTAAAGAATACATCTTAACCGAAGGAGTATCTCTATCAATCCTTCCATCATAAATCTCTGGATCAAGGCCGTTGTTTGTAAGGTTGGAGAAAACAAATGGTGTATCAGCATTCACATATACTCTGGCAGCCTTTATCCCAATTCTGCTCAAAGCGTCTTTTGGAAGATTATAAGCTAACTGAATGTTTTTGACCTTCAAAAAATCACCTTTTTGATACCCCCTGGTAGAACCATACAATGGGCCTTCTCTAGAACCATCTGCCTTTGGATGAACGTTGGTAGGATTATCAGGAGTCCAATAATCTACATCCAGGTTATTGTACCTACCTTGTAAGGTAGACATTCCGGTTTCAAAATCGTTGTATATAGTATGACCAAATACCCCGAATAGTAAGAATGAGAATTCAAAGTTGTAAAATTCCATTCTTGAACCAAGTCCCAAAGTAATCTCCGGAATATTGGAACCAAGAATCTGGCGGTCATCCTGGTTAATCACGTAGTCTATATCACCGTTTTCATCAGGAACATCTTCTACCTTTATTACACCTGGCGCAACCTGGTATTTTGTGGCTTCATCTTCTTCACCCAACTGCCACACACCTAGCTTATTATAATCGTACCAAACAGTTAATGGTTCGCCAATAAACCAACGGTTACCTACATCATCTGTTTTATCACCATAGAGGTCAATAATTTTTTCGTTATTACCAAACAGGTTTAGGTCGGCCGACCAATTAAAGTTTTGCTTATCCATAAGGACGGCATTCAACGAGAATTCCCAGCCTGTATTTTGGGTCTCACCTACGTTAGTAATTACACTAGTAAAACCTGAACTTGCAGGAATTTGCCTTTCCAGTAGTAAATCAGATGTATTGGTTTGGTATACCTCTATTGTGCCGGCAACTGCAGGGCCAAATGCAAAGTCAAGACCAATATTGGCTGTAGCTGACGACTCCCACCTTAAATCAGGATTCGCAATTGCTTCTGGTCTGAAACCAAATCCCGACGAATTTCCATATGAATAAGCAGTTCTTGCTAAACTACCACGGGTTTGATAAGGATCGATACCTGTATTACCGGTTACACCATAGCTGGCACGTAAACGAAGATCGGAAAATACTCCCTGGTTTTGCATAAAATCTTCGCTACTAACTTTCCACATGGCAGCAGCAGATGGAAAGAAGCCCCACTTATTATCTTCTGCCAAACGCGAAGAACCATCGTAACGACCAGTTACAGTTAACAAATATTTATCTTTTAAACTATAGTTAATACGTCCCATAAACGACATAATACCCCACTCTTCTAAACCTGAGCCGTAACTTCGAATAGTTTCACCTGTTCCTAAATTATGGAATAGCTGGTGTTCATATGGAAGTCCCTCAACATCTAATCCTGTTTCTTCATAAGTAGATTCCTGCACACTAAATAATCCGGTAGCTTTAATTCTATGGTTCTCGTTAATCTCTTTATCGTAAGTCAAAATATTTTCAAAGGTCATAACATGTGTGGACTCATGTTGTTTTGCTGCTCTTGGATCAGCATACTGACGACCAGATGAAAGACTACCCTGGAATAATCCTCGACGATATTTTTGATAATCGATACCATAGTTCATACGGTAGTTCAGGTCCTTTGTAAAATCTACCACAGCAAAAATATTACTGAAAACCCGCAATCGTGTTCTTTCGTCTACATATGCATCATCCACATAATCTGCCAATGGATTCCAGCGCAAAGGATCTGATGCAGGCTGATAGATCATATTTCCTTCCTCATCATAAGGTTCAGCCAGAGGAGAAGCTGACAGGGCACTGGAGTAAACATTACTCCCTACGTTTTGAGTCTGATCGGATAATTGAGTAGAAGTTCCCACCTTTATAAAATCAGAAATCTTATGGTCAATGTTAATCCTAAAAGTCGCACGAGTAAAATCCTGTGTTTCAATTACACCTTGTTCTTTGAAATAGTTGGCCGACAAGGCAAAAGCAGTTTTGGCATTTCCGCCCCTTACACCTATCTGATGACTTTGCCGAAAACCGTTTGAAACGATCAGGTCAACCCAATCAGTAGATACTCCTGCATCATATGCTGTTTGCTCTGCATCAGTAATGGCACGGCCACCATCAACTTTTAGTTGGTAAAACTCTGGCCCAGACATCATATCCGGTTTTCCAATTGGGGATGTTACACCATAATAACCATTGTATGATACAGATGTTGCCATATCTCCACCACGGATTGTAGTAATAAGAATTACACCGTTAGCACCTCTCGAACCATAAATGGCTGTGGCAGAAGCGTCTTTCAATACCTCCATCGATTTGATGTCTCGAGGGTTGATATCGTTGATATTTCCTTCGTAAGGAATTCCATCAACAACAAACAATGGATCATTATCTGCAGTTAGCGAACGCCTCCCCCTAATACGAATGGTAACACCATCGCCTGGGCGTGACCCGTCTGCTAACGAAACAACACCGGCAGCACGGCCTTGAAGTGCGTTTCCTACGTCAACCACAGGTAATTCATGAATATCTTTAGAAGTTACTGAAGAAATGGCCCCTGTTACATCTCCTTTACGCACCGTACCATATCCTACTACAACAATTTCTTCAAGAGCTGTAATATCAGGAGTCATAGCTAAATTCACAACTGACTCGTTAGTAACAGTTACTTCCTCGGTTACATATCCGACGGAACTAAAAACGATTAAAACAGTTCCTTCAGGGATTGCCAAATCATAATTTCCATCTACGTCAGTGACTGTTCCTGTTGTTGTACCCTTCACCAATACATTTGCACCAGGTAAGGTAGAATTGTCATCACCAGAGGTGACTTTCCCAGAGAGATCTCTGGTTTGAGCAAGAGAAATCGCACTCAGGCACATCATTCCGAGTAAAAGAGTGTACCAACGCCTCCATTTGTATGGATAGCCGTAAACCCTAGTTGTAAAGTTAGTTCTCATAACATACTATGTTTTAGTTAAAATTATTTCGCGCATAGAATTATGCATAGACGAAGGTATATAAAAAATTTAATTTTACACAATCGATTGTGTATAAAAATTTTATAGCAAAGAAATATATACAGATAAATAGAATGGTATCTACCAGAAGGTGATCTACAGTAGAAAATGGAAAAATACTATTTCTTCAATGTGGATTCTCTGGCGATTAATTTTGTTTTAAAAGTAATTGTTTGAGCTATGGTTGTATGACTCTTACCAGAAATTTTATCCAGGACGAGTTCCGCAGCTTTTCTACCAATGTCCATAGCCGGATGGTCTATTGTTGACAATTGTGGTTTCACTATTAATGATATTGGATCGTTGTTAAAGCCAATTACCCCGAGATTATTTGGGATATCAAATCCGTTTTCTTCAGCATATTGCATAAATCCAATAGCGGCAGTGTCATTAGAAGCAAAAACTGCATCTGGTTTTAATGGATGATTTAAAAGTACTTTTGCTCCATCCCTACCTTCTTCATGGCTTAAGTTAGAATGATAAATTAAGGACTCTTCAGGTGTAAAGCCATGGCTACTCAATGCAGCCTTGTATCCCTCAAGCCTTTTTCTATATATATGCCTATGCTGTGCGCCTGCCAGGTGACCAATTCTTTTATATCCTCTTTCAATTAAATGAGCTGTAGCTTCGTAGGCAGCATTAAAGTTGTCAATAAGTACTTTGTCTGTCTCCATTTCATAAGCTACACGATCTGCAAATACGAATGGATAATTCTTTTGTAAAAAGGGATCGAAATGAGCATAGTCTTTGGTTTCCATCGCCAATGAAACAATTAATCCATCTACCCTGATGTTGTATAAAGTTTTTATGTTTTCAACCTCTTTTTCGTAGGAGTCATATGACTGTGAAATAATAACATGGTAATTGTTCTTACTGGCCACTTCTTCAATGCCACTTATAAAAGATGAGATAAATGGCCGGTTGACGTATGAAACCAAAACACCTATAGTATGTGTTTTCTTTTTCCTAAGACCTGAAGCGATAACATTTGGCTCATAGCCCATAGCTAACGCCATCTTCTTTACCTTTTTCTTTGTTTCCTTTCCTATGCTATGGTGGTCCTTAAGCGCTCTTGAAACTGTAGTCGTAGATACGCCCAAAGCCTTGGCTACATCATAAATGGTAATATCCTTATTTCTATTTTTCATTAAATAATACTACTTGGTCAACCATATAATATTAGAAGGTAAAGTAACTCAAATTTCATCGGATCATAAAGTAAAGGAAAAAATCTAATTTTAACACAATCGATTGTGTATTAAATAAAATTATTTTAGCTTTGTTTATCAATACTAAAAGGATATTGTAAACTAAGATCAAGGGGGTGGCAAAAAAAAAGCAATTACACTTTGACTTTTTTCTTCAATCCCTGAATTGGAAACACAAGCAATAAATTGAATGGCATATGATGAAATTGACAAAGATATTCGCCTACATATTCAGCTTGTTATGGATGCTAGAGGCCAATGCTCAAAAAACTAAATTTACCATAACTGCTGGAGAACATGGTTTACTACCTATCCCTGTACGCGTAACTCTTGATGATCTCAGCCCAAACAACGACTCAATCTCAGTGCGAGTGTATAGAGAACTTGCAGGTAACACGGTTTTGCTGAAAAGTCAACTTCAACAAGGTGATCAAACTGTTCTATGGTTCACACCTGATAAGGCTATCCCTCCAAAAACAACTGCTAAATTTATTTTGGAAGTAAAAGAAGGGAAATCTGAAGTACCAGAATCCGCCCTTATTTCAATGGATAGTAAGAACATACATATTATAGCTGGAGAACAAGCAGTTCTCGACTACCGTCATGCATTTCAGGAAGCTCCTGAAGGCGCTGATCCAAAGTATGGGAAAAGTGGATATATCCATCCACTTTATTCTCCAAACGGCAATGTCCTCACAAGGATACAACCTAAAGATCACTTTCACCATTATGGCATTTGGAATCCGTGGACAAAAACAAAGATCAACGGCAAGGAAATCGATTTTTGGAACCTTCTCTTAGGACAAGGAACAGTTCGCTATGCGGGATTGTTGGCAAAAACATCCGGTTCTGTATTTAGCGGTTTCAAACTAAAGCAAGAACATGTGAATTTTCAAAATACAGGCCCTGATGAGGTGGCCATTAACGAAACCTGGGAAATTAGAAATTATCCGGTAGTTATTGATGATAAACAATGCTGGATAATCGACATGGTTATCACTCTTTCCAATAACCTTGATTCCAAAATTGAACTGACAAACTATAGATATGGCGGGGGCATAGGATTTCGTGCCACAGAATATTGGACCAATCAAAACAGTAAAGTCCTGACATCAGAAGGCAAAACAAGAAAAGATGCTGATGGAACATTTGCCAGGTGGTGCAAGGTAGAAGGAGAGTTCCCATCCGGTACAAATTCCGGGATCGTATTTTTCAGCCACCCGGATAACCGGGCGCACCCCGAACCCATGCGCGTGTGGCCCGAAGACGCCAACAATGGAAGAGGAGATATGTTTTTTGAATTCTGTCCCATAAGGCACCAAAAGTGGGACTTGTTGCCCAATAAGGAATATGTACTCAAATACCGAATGTTGGTATTTGATGATGAAATGTCAGCAGATAACGCTGAATCGGTTTGGCAAACTTATGCCAAAGGAATAACGGTTGAATGGAAATAAAATCTTAGCCTGCATAATGCAGGAAATAATTATTGATACTTGTAATGAGTTAGAAATCACGACATTGATAATGAATAATAAAAACGTTTTTGAAAATTTAATTTTATTGGCATTTTGCTGATTTATTTGAAGATCAATGTCTTATCTGCAAAATGGTTATATTCATGAATTATGGAGGTTAGATCAAATAATATAAATATTACTATGGAAAGAAGAAAATTTGTAAAAAACACATTAGCTACGGCAGTTGGAGCCCTGGCAGTGCCTACTATTGTGCCATCATCAGTTTTTGGAAAAGATGCGCCAAGTAATAAAATCAATATTGGCCAGATTGGATGTGGCAGGATTGCCAGAGACCACGATATGCCTGGAACAATACAACATGAAACAGCCAGGGTAATTGCTGTTTCAGATGTGGATAGCAATCGCATGGAAGATGGCAAAAAACGTGTAGAAGGTCTTTATAACAAGAAAAGCGGAAGTAATCAGGCAGTTGATGTAAAAATGTATGCTGACTATAAAGAGATGCTTCTGAATAAAGATATCGACGCTGTAGTCATTAGTACTCCCGACCATTGGCATTCACAGCCTGCATTGGAAGCTGTAGTTGCAGGTAAAGATGTTTATTTGCAAAAACCTACTTCTCTTACCATAGCTGAAGGAAGGGTGTTAAGTGATGTAGCCCATAAAAAGGGAGCCATCCTGCAACTGGGGACACAACAACGTTCTTCTCCTCAATTTAGAGTTGCCGCAGAACTAGTGAGAAATGGCAGAATTGGTAAAATTCACACCGTTAAAATTGGATTACCTGGCGATCCTTCAGGGCCTAAAGCTGATGAAATGCCTATTCCAAAAAGCTTGAATTTCGATATGTGGTTGGGCTCTACCCCCGAAGTGCCTTATACCGAAATAGGCGTGCATCCACAAAAAGGTTACAGCAGACCAGGTTGGTTAAGAATTGAGAATTACGGGGCCGGTATGATCACCGGCTGGGGGCAGCATCACTATGATTCTGCTGCTTGGGGCATGGATACAGAATTTACGGGTCCGATATCAGTGGAATCCGTGGCTCAATTTCCTAAATCAGGGTTGTGGAATGTTCATGGAGATTTCATGGTGAAGCAGGAATATGAAAATGGTATAACGGTATATACAAGCGGAGGATATACAAATGGTATTCGCTATGAAGGTGAAGACGGTTGGATATTTGTGTCAAGGGGAAGCTATGTTGCCTCAGCAAGTGATCCTGTTGATGTTGCAAAAAGCGCAAAAGCATTGGATGCAAGTGATCCTGCAATTTTAAAATCCGAGATCAAGGAAAATGAAATTCATTTATATAAAAGTGACGAACAGCACGGTAACTGGCTGGATTGTATAAAGACAAGAAAACAACCTATTTCTCAAGTAGAGATAGGACACAGATCATGTTCGGTTTGCCTGATAAGTCATATTGCGATGAAAATTCCAGGCGTATTGAAATGGGATCCAATGAATGAAAAATTCATAGATAATGATCTGGCAAATTCTATGCTTTCAAGACCACAAAGATATCCTTACGGGACTGATCATGTGAAACTTTAAATGAATCTCCACAAATACTTAAAACTCTATTGTGACATGAAAGCGAAATTAATTTTTCTGGTGATCCCGGTTTTATTTGTGCTAACAGGACAATCCCTGGCACAATCAAAAATAACAGCGGAAAAAGTTGGTGATAAAATCGAAATTCGAGTTAACGGGAACCTACTGACAAATTATATCCTTTCGGAACATGAAAAGTATCCCTTCTTCTACCCGGTAAACGGGCCATCAAAAGCAAGTGTTACCTCTATGAGAAATGCCAATTACCCTCATCACAGCTCGCTCTTTTTTGGTTGCGACCGGGTGAATGGCGGCAACTATTGGCAGGAAGGATTGGAACGTGGACAAATTGTTCCATTACGCGCAGATATCATAGAATCAGGTGGTGAAAAGGTGGTTATAGAAAATGAGAATATCTGGAAGCGTCCGGGAGCCATGGCTCCTATCAAAGATTTTCGAACCATTACTGTGACCGCTCCCTCTGAAGATCTATATCAAATTGATTTCGAGGTTACGATGGAGATGTTGTTGGATGTTACCATTGACAAAACCAACCACTCGCTTTTTAGTGGAAGGATGGATCCTGATCTGGCAGTTACAAATGGAGGCACTATGGTGAATGCTGAAGGTGAAACCGGAGAAAAAAGCACTTTTGGAAAGCGCTCAGCATGGATGGATTATCACGGCAAAAGGATGGGGAAAACGGAAGGAATGGCCATACTTCAACATCCCTCCAATGAATGGTTTCCGGCGCCATGGTTCACCCGCGATTATGGATTTTTCTCACCAACACCAATGTATTGGCCGGAAAATGAAAAGAATACACTACTTAAGAAAGGAGAAACAATTACTTTACGATACCGGGTTCTCGTGCACACCGGAGACAACAAAGAAGCCAAAATTGCAGAACAGTTCGAAAAGTATAAAAACGAATAAAGCGATAAAGCAAATGACTTTTGGAGATCTCTAATACTTCATTTAGTAGTTCTAAAAATGGAACCTTTAACGAAAATATAGGTGAACTCCAGGGAACGGATATTCAAAGCCCTACATCACGAAGAGCCAGATCGCATACCTTTTGATCTGGCCGGTTCCACTTGGACTGGAATTACAAATACTGCGTATCAAAATCTCCGGAAACATTTCGGCATGAAAAAATCAGAGCCGGAGTGGTCAGATGTAATTCAGCAAATTGTAATTCCTTCCGAAGATATATTAGATAAACTACAGGTGGATACGCGCGGTGTCTTTCCATTAACCAGCCATAATTGGGATGTATTCTCTAAATTAAAAGATTGCGGTGATTACTGGGAATATTTTGATGAATGGAGTTTTGTGCATCATTTTCCTAAAAACGGCTATTGGTTTTCATTGGTGAAAAGCCCTCTTGAAGAAGTTGATTTTGAAAATGAAACTATTGTTGAAGAATTTCAATGGCCTGATGCAGGAAACAAACTCAGGTTTTCCGGTTTGCGTAAAAAAGCCATTCAACTGCGAAACCAGGATAAAATCGTGATGACCAAGGGCTTGTGTGCAGGTTTGTTTGAAATGCACCAAAGGGTTCGGGGAATGACGAACGCAATGATGGATCCCTTGTTATTTCAAGCCAACTCAGATAAATTAATTGGAAAGCTGGCAGACTTAAAAATTGAGTTTTGGGACGAAGCGCTTAATGAATTGGGAGATGTTGTTGACATTATTGGAGAAGGGGACGATTACGGGACTCAGCAATCACAATTGATAAGTCCCGACCAATTCAGGGAGTTTTATAAATCACATTTTTCCAGGGTGCTAAGCTTCATAAAGCAAAAAGCACCAAACGTGAAATTGCTGTTTCATTCTTGTGGAAATGTAAGACCAATTATTCCTGATTTAATTGAAATGGGGGCGGACATTCTTAACCCTGTCCATGTCAATGCAACAGGAATGGAGCCATTTCAGCTAAAAAAAGATTTTGGACAAGACATCGTTTTTTGGGGAGGAGGCGTGGATACTCAAAAAGTTTTACCTACAGGAACTATCCAGGATGTAGAAGACGATGTGAAAAGAAACATTGAAGCGCTAGCTCCGGGAGGCGGATTTGTTTTTAGCGCAGTTCACAATATTCAGACTGAGGTACCTCCCGAAAACATCATGGCTATGTGGGAAACAATGATGAATTATATGAAGTAAATTACACAACAACCTCTTTTTTGAAAACATACACCGTAATTATGAAACGTAGAAAATTTATACACAAAGCTAGTGCAGCTGCTTCGGCAGCGCTGATTTTTCCAACCATAGTTCCATCCTCGGTATTTGGTAAAAAAGCGCCCAGCAACAAAATAAATGTTGGGATGGTGGGCACAGGCAGACAAGCCATTAATGCCAATTTGAATAATGGTTTTCTGAAATTGGATAATTGCAGGGTAATAGCTGTGAACGACGTCGATTCCTGGCGAATGAATCTTGGGGCAAAAACAGTTAATGAGGCCTATTCTAAAGATGGCAAAACATACAAAGGTGTTAAGGAATACGATGACTACCGCGATTTAATCGCTAACAAAGATGTGGATGCAGTTATGATTTCCACCGCCGACCATTGGCATGCGCCAGCTACGATAGCCGCCGCCCTGGCAGGAAAACATGTCTGCATGGAAAAAGCTTTTACCGTTGCTCCAATGCATGGAAAGGCAGTAGTCGAGGCAGTAAAAGCCAAAGGCGTTACTGCTAGGTTAGATAGTGAATTCCGTTCTATTCGGGAAATGAACCGGGCAGTAGAATTGGTACACAATAAAGTTATTGGAAATCTAAAAGAAGTAATTGTCGGTGTGCCCGGTGAATTGAATGGAAGCGCCCTTGGACCTCAGGAAACTATGCCAATACCAAAAGAGCTGAATTACGACATGTGGCTGGGCCCGGCATTTCCCGCTCCATATACGATGCAACGCGTGCATGAACCTGGAACAATTAAATCCAGACCGGGATGGCTGCGCATTTCTGATTATTGCAACGGGATGATTACAAACTGGGGAGCACACCTCAATGACATCGCCCTTTGGGGAATGAAAAAAGAGTATGAAAATCCAATGACCATTGAAGGAACAGGAACCTTTGATAAAGGAATCTGGCATACCATCAGTGCATTTAATATCAACTACCAATATGCGGATGGCATGAAATTAACCTACATGATCGATGTGCCCTTTGTAAAATTTATAGGAGACAATGGGTGGGTAAGGATAGAATATCCCAATAAATTATCAGCGAGCAGTGATTCTATTCTAAATTTTACACCGAGTGAAAATGAGGTTTCGTACAAGGATACATTAAGCGATAAAGCAGACTTTTTAAAGGGAATTGAATCAGGAAAACCGACCCTTGAACCGCTTGAGGTGGGCTATAATGTTTACCTGTTGACAATGATGGGACTTATCTCAATTACATTAGATTCGAAATTAACCTGGGATCAGAAAGCTGAAAAATTCATTGATGACAATGCAGCAAATGCCATGCTGACACGACCTTTCCGCGAAAAATGGATTGATAAAAATGTTATAGACTGGATGAACAAGTATCAGGAAATTAAATTAAAGTAATCATGCGAAAATCAAATTTAGTATTTATTTATCTTCCATTAATCCTGCTATTTTCCTGTATGCAAAAGAAAGAATTGGACAATATCTTTTATTGCTTTAACAATGGTGTAAGAACCCTGCCAAATGCACCTGTCGGATTCGATGCCCAGGCGGCTTTGATTAAAAAAATCGGATTTGATGGATTTGCAGGGCATACGAGCGAAGATTATTTTGAACGCAGGGCTTCCCTTGACAAAGCCGGTGTTGAAATGTCTGAAATTTATTGGGGAATGACGCTCACAGATGAAGGTGAGATTATATATAAAGAAGAAATTAAGGAGATAATTAAAGATGCTAAGGATCGGGATTTGTTGGTAGCGCTTTTTCTAAATGCAGAAAAATTCATGACTAAAAAAACTGATGGTGATAAACTGTTCGCCAAAGGTATTCAGGAATTGGCAGGTTTTGCAGCTCCGTATAATGTGAAAGTTGCGATTTATCCTCATGTGAATAATTATTGCGAAAAATCATCTCATTCCATAGAAATGGCAAAGTTGATCAATCGGGAAAATGTCGGTGTCATTTTTAATACGTGTCATCTTTTAAAAGTAGAAGGAGAGGAAGGATGGGAAGACAAGGCTTTGGCTGCCTTACCGTATTTATATATGGTTTCCATAAATGGCGCCGACTCGGGCAACACAAAAGAAATGGGCTGGGACAGGTTAATTCAACCGCTTGGTGAAGGCACTTTTGATACGTATAAATTAGTGAAATTATTGAAAGACAATGGGTATGATGGGAAATTTGGATTGCAGTGTTATAATATAAAACAAGATTGCGAGGTAGCGCTTACTAAGTCGATGAATACATGGAATTCATACAAAAAAAAGTATCGAAGGTAAAATAGATGCCCTATCGGAGCTAAACAGGAATAATCTATGAGTGAACTACAAGAATTCCAAAAAGTAGTCATTGCCAACGCACAGCATGTCAATTGGTGAAAAAGCGCATGATTTTTCATTGTTAAATGCAGAGGGCGAGTAAATTTCCCTAGTTCCCCTCAGAGTCACCTGAAAGGGACTCTGAGGAATGTGGAAGGGTTTACTTATCAAATATGGGGTGAAGATACTATTGAATATCCCACATATTTGACAGCCTACCTTTAAGGAAAATGCCCATTCGCTTAATCTGAAATATCATTCTATAGAAGATATTCTAAGGAAGTCCCATATTCGGGAACTTTTCGAGGAAAAATTGGAACAGCTACAACACAGTCTTGCAAATTTTGAAAAGGTTAAAAAATTCAAATTACTTGCGGAAGATTTTAGTATGAACCTGGGGGAACTTACCCCTACACTCAAAATTCGAAGGCAAATCATCATCAATCATTTTAGCCCGTTATTCGATGAAATGTACCTTTTGTAAAATGGGATATCTACGATGGTAATACAATAGTGAATTTGCTATACAATCCTGGTTCCGACTCAACTTTAATTTTTCCTTTTAGCTTTAGTAAGGATTCTTTTACGATAAATAAGCCCAGCCCGGAACCATCTGACTTTTCAGTGGCTCTGTAAAACATATCAAAAATTTTCTTTTGATCAGTATGTTCAATGCCGATCCCATTATCAATAATGGAAATCATGTATTTGCGATCTTCTTTTTTGATGGAAATGTTAATCGAAGGATTTGGTTTGTCAAAGTCAGCATATTTAATTGCATTGTTAATCAAATTATGCAAGATCATTTTTAGTCGTTGTTTATCTATAATGAGTATTTCTTCAGGGTTGATATCAATAATTATCTGAAAGTTTTTAGCGGTTGGCAAGAAAGCTAAATCCTCAATAATGCCATTCACAAAGGATAACACATTAACTGGTTCAGGTTTCATCTTCAGCCGTTTGTTCCTGGAAAACAGCACCAGATTTTTAATCACTTCTTCTAATTTTGAGATGCTTTTTTTAATGTAATCAAGATATTCAGGAATTCTTTTTTTATCACTTTCGATTTGAGCAATCTGTACTAATCCGGTAATTGATTTAAGTGGAGCACTAAGGTCATGTGATGCGCTATACACAAACCTATCCAACTCATATACGGTTTTATTTAGTTCTTTTACCGTTCTTTTCAACTTCTCAGTTCTAGTATCTACTAATTGTTCAAGAGTTTCATTTATTTTTTTAATCTCCAATTGTGTTCGTTCCAATTTTTCTCTTTGAGCAGAAATATGTTCATTTTGCGAAAGTAATTCTTCATTTTGGGTTAGGACTTCCTGGTTTTTGTTGTAAAGTTCCTTTGTTCTTTCATTGACCTCTTTTTTCAACATCTTTCTTTGCTTCATCAGGTAGTTGAAGCGGATGCGGAAGAAAGCATACACAAGAATTAGTAGGATTACGGCCACGAAGAAACGGAAAAATGACGTTTGGTACCAGGCTGGTTTAATGTAAATTTTCAGTGTTTTAGGATTATGGTTTGTAAAGCCATCTCTATTTGTAGCTTTTATATGGAGCAGATATTCTCCGGGATCGAGATTTGTAAAAGTAGCCTTTCGTTCAAAACCAATATTTTGCCATTGATCCTGAAATCCCTCAAGTCTGTAAGAATAAATAGTCCTGTCGGAAAAATTATATTCCAAAGCGGCGAAAGCAATACTAAATGAGTTCTGGGTATGCTTTAATTGTAAATATTCGGCAATAATTATATTTTCCTTTAATGGAGAACTTGTATCGTGAATATCAACTTCCTGGTCATTGATCCATAATTTGGTAAATACAAGAGGGGGAGATTTTTTTGTTTTGGAAAATTGTTTTGGCGAAAAAACACTTAATCCCCTGTTTCCCCCAAAAATAATTTTTCCATTACGAGCAGATAAAACACTATTTGAGATGAATCGGGTTGACTGTATCCCATGAACAAATGAGTAATTAGTAAAATTCCTGCTTTCAATTTCAAACCTTGACAGTCCCATATCAGTACTTAGCCATATATTCCCTTTATTGTCTTCTGTAATGGAATGGACAATATCATTAGCGAGGCCATGATTTTCATTGTATTTCTCGTGAGTATTGGATTCATAATTGTATTTTATAATGCCATCAGAGCGTGTTCCTATCCATAGGTTTTTATTTTTGTCTTCATAAATGGATATCACATAGGTTGTTTTCCCGATACTTTCATTATGGATTCGCTGAAAATTATTTTTTTCCGGGTTATAAAGGTTTAGTCCGCCGCCGCCTGTCCCAACCCAAACTCTTTCAGCTTTATCGATGAAAATTGTTCGCACCAAATTTTTGCCTAAGGTTGTAGAATCTGTTGGATTGTGTTTGAAATAAGTATAAGTATTAGAGATCTTATCAAGGTAAGCTAAACCCCCTCTATAGGAACCAATCCAAATGTTATTTTTTGAATCTGCATTTACAGTCATAACAAATTCATCAGGAAATCCCCTGGCTTCACCATAAGGGTAATGCTGACCTTTTTTGGATATTGAATTAACGCTGAAAATGCCGGAGCCCCAAGTGCCAATCCAAATATCTCCTGTATTATCAATGACAATGCTCTTTATTTTTGTCTCCAATTTTCCCGTTATCGAATTTTTCAGCTCAATTTTTTCATAAAGTGGCTTCCATAAATTATCTTTTCCATTTGGCAAAAAACTTAACCCTTTGTTTTCACTTCCAACCCAGTAATTACCTTTTTCATCCTCTTTTATTTGGTTTATCTGATGATCTTGCAGTGAATTTTTTACTAAAGGTTGTGGACTTACATTATAAAATCTTAATAGTTCTTTATCATAAACATTTAATCCTTCATAATAAGTGGCTACCCACATCCGGTTATTATTATCCAGATAAATCGGTTTAACTGCATTGGCGAGCAGGCTCCTTTTTAAAAAGTCATTATGCAAATAAGTTGTAAAATGACCTGCTGGAATTGGATCATCAAAGTCGAGCATTTTCGCCAATCCATTGTCTGTACCAATCCAAAAAATTCCTTCATTATCCTCCAGCATAGATTCTATTTGATTATTAGGAAGAGACTGAGAATTTTTTCCTGCCTTGTAATGCGATAGTAATTTGGATTTTTCATCGAACATTTGAAGTCCTCCACCCATAGTCCCTATCCAAAGCCTGTTTCTGGAATCTTTATATAGACTGAGAACACGATCATCCTTTAATTTCCCATAACCTTCGTCTGTGAAATGGTTATAAAAGGTCTTATTTATAATATCCAACTCCAGCAAACCCCCGCCATTGATACCGATCCAAAGATTTCCAATGTCTGTAGTTTCAATAGAACTTAACCAATTAGTTCCATTCTCTGTCAGATTTTCAGGGATGGGGATATTGTAAAAAATCGGATCTTGCGGGATGAATTTATCTAAATCAATATAACTGATACCTCCTTGCTGAGTTGCAAACCATAATATTTTGTTTTCAGTTTCAAATATTGATTCAATTGTATTTCCAAAAATTGAGGCGCTGATATTCGGGTTATGTTTGTAATTGTAAAATGAGTCGTTAGGGCGATCATAAAGAGATAATCCGCCTTCTGTTGTCCCTATCCATAAATTTTGTTTCGAATCTTCAAGCAGTCTGTTGATGTTATTGCTTTTTATTGAAAAAGAGTCAAGTTCATCACGTTTATAAATTTTAACCTCATAACCATCATATCTATGCAATCCGTTTTCTGTACCTAACCAAATGAAATCCTGATAATCCTGCAAGATGGCAAAAATGTTATTGCTATTGAGGCCGCCTTCAGTGGTCAGATAGTTAAATTGTAAATCTTGAGCATGAAGTGCAGGGCCAAATAAATTGGAAAAAATAAGAAATGTGAAAAAATATTTAAGTGTCAATCTTTCTTTTGTATTATTCAATTAAACTATATAAATATATTCAATTTAAATCCAATGATAAACTAAGCACTCATCTTTTCAAATCTTTTATATGGTTTTATTCATATGTGACTTTTATCATATGTAATGAATGTCAATGAACTAATTTTGTCGTGAAATTAGAATTGATAGATATTTTCATATGCCGGAAACAATAATTATAATAGGAGGACTTTCTGCAGGGCCATCTGCCGCAGCAAAAGCCAGGAGAGTAAACGAAAATGCCAACATACTTCTATTCGAAAAGACAGAATATATAAGCTACGCCACATGTGGCATCCCTTATTCCCTATCGGGAAAGATTGAAAATAGAGATGAACTCCTGGTGGTTTCTGCGGATTTCCTCCGGGATCGTTTCAATATAGAGGTGCATTTAAATGAACCCGTGATAGATATTATTCCTGATGACCACAAAATAAAAACGCCTCAGGGAGAATATGAATATACCAAATTGATTTATGCCGCAGGGTCATCATCTTTTGTTCCACCAATAAGCAATCTGGAGCAAACAGAAGATTGGACCAATTGCAGGACTATTGAAGAGTATGATAAAATTGTAGCCGATAAGGTCATTAGCGAAAAGGAGAACATCACAATTTTGGGTGCAGGATTGATTGGCGTTGAAGTGGCCGAAAACCTCAAGGAAATAGGTAAAAATGTCACCTTAGTGGAGTTGGCGCCAACAGTGCTTTCACCCTGGGACAGTAAATTCGGGAATTTCGCCGAAAGTGTCCTCACAGACCATGGTATACATGTGCATACCAATACAACCATTGAGGAAATTAAGGTTGAAAATGGCAAAATAAAGGAAGTTCGTGTAAGCAATGGTGATGTATTCGCAAGTGATTATTTGTTGATGGCACTGGGAGGGCGGCCAAATACATCCATGTTGGCTAGCAAAGGAGCTGAAACCATCAGGAACGGAGCCATAAAGGTCAATGCGAAAATGGAGACAAACCTGCCGGATATTTATGCAGCCGGTGATTGTGCTTCCATTATGAACATTCAGACCGGTGAGCACGATTATTTCCCGATGGGAACTCACGCCAACAAAGGAGGAAGAGCTGCCGGCGCCAATGCTGCCGGAGGCGAAGAGCATTTTAAAGGAGCATATCGAACGGCTATTGTCCGCGTATTTGAATATACCCTTGCACGAACGGGATTAAATCCCAGGGCATTGAAAATGATGAATCAGGATTTCGAATCTACGTTCATCATCGCACCTTCTACCCCCAGGTTTTATCCGGATGCTAAGGACATGTTTATGGAAATTTATTACAGCCCGAAAACCCGAGCGCTTCTTGGCGCTGAGCTATTTGGTGAGAAAGGTGTGGATAAACGAATTGATGTACTGAGTACGGCTATCCTTGGCAAACTTACAGTTGATGATCTTCCCGATCTGGATTTGGCTTATGCCCCTCCATTTTCCCCGGCGAAGGATCCGGTGATTGTTGCCGGTTTTGTTTCTGGGAACAAAGGAAAAAATAAATTTCAGGAGATTTCTGCCGAGGACCTCAGCAATATCATTCGAAATGAAAACAGGGACAAACATCAAATAATAGATGTGAGGTCTTCAACAGAATTGGAAGAAGAGGGGGTAATTGAATTAGCCATACACCTTGATTTGGATCAATTGAGAGATAAGCTCAATGGTTTGGAGAAGAAAATTTCAACTATTGTGTATTGTGCCCGGGGATTACGTGCTTATGTGGCGGCGATGATCCTTGAAAATAGTGGCTTTGAAAATGTGTATAACCTCGGCGGAGGTTTTATGGCCTGGGAAAAATTGGGAATGGAGATTAAATCCTGGTCCATTGAATATAAATAGTGTCTCTTAGAAAACAGCCCTTCTTTTATAAAATGAACTATTATTGATGAGATTTTCATTTTCTTTCTATGAGTTGATGCCTAAGCATCAATCGATTAGAAAAAAATGAAAAGATCGCGA
>SDBV01001039.1_pt1 | contig 40987 bp, 42 predicted proteins | sample 2277081 | NCBI WGS metagenome assembly SDBV01 (sample SAMN10402039, study PRJNA504765) | marine sediment metagenome | isolation source: marine sediment core GS10_PC15, 223 cmbsf | place: Arctic Ocean: Southern Knipovich Ridge | collected 2010
GCGACGGTGGTGAAGACCAAGGAAACGAGGGCGAGGAATAGCCTAAGCCGCCGTCCGCCTAACACTACGTCGCTCGCAATGAGGCGAGCGACGGAGCTGGAGAAGCGGAGGGATGCCGTTGATAGTAAGCCCCCCTCGCTTCTCCAAAGGGCCAAGAATGTGGCCCGCATGGTATTGGGGAAGGGGGCTTAGGCTCCCTTTTACCACCATGCAATATTCCAGATGACAGATATCCAGGCCTCACAAAATGTCCTAAATGCGGGCATCTTTATGTCAAGTGGGTGAATTTCGAAGAACTTAGCGAGAGAAAATTTAAATGAATGAAAGCGTTCGCGCCAGCCGCGCCCTGCAACCACGTTTCTATCACGCACCTTACCCCGATGAGCTGTATGAACGCAAAGGCATCAAGCCAATGGAGTTCCAGTTTGCCGGGGCGGAGTACGCCCTTTCAAAAGACCACTGCTTAATCGGTGACCCCCCCGGCCTGACGAAGACAGCCCAGAGTATCATGGTGGACAACGCCATCGAGAGCCGGCGCACCCTGGTTATCTGTCCGGCTTCGCTACGTCTCAATTGGGAGCGGGAGATATGGTCGTGGTCTACAATTGAGAATGTCCACACCTATCCGGTCATCAAATCAAAAGATGGCATCAGCCCTAAAGCGCATTTCAACATAATCTCCTACGCCATGGCCGCAAACCCAGGCATCCAAGATGCAATCATGGATAAGATGTGGGACCACGTTATCCTTGATGAAGCACACGCACTCAAAGACCCAAAAGGCAATACTCGCACGCGAATGATCTGCGCCCCTGATATGTTGCCTAGCGTGACTGGCCGGTTTACAGCTTTGAGTGGTACAATCATGCCCAACCAACCTATCGAATGCTACAACTTGATCAGGCTGTTCGATTGGGAGGCCATTAACTGTACATCACTAGCGGGTTTCAGGGAGCACTATTATGAAGAGAGCGGTGGTTTAATCCGCGGACCCTACTATGACGAGAAGAGCGACACCTTCAAGAGTGGCTTGCACTGGGATGAAAGCGTCCGCAACAAGCCACGCAACCTAGCCCAGCTACAGCAGGCGCTGCGCAGCCACATCATGGTGCGTCGGTCAAAGAAGCAGGTCATGCCATACCTCCCCGCCGTGCGCCTGCACATGGTGCCTATGGAAATGACGGCAGACATTCGCCGCGCCATGAAACACCCTGGCTGGCGAGAAGCTGAAGCCCTGCACCAGATGGACCCAAACAACTTCGCCACGGGCATACCTATCGACGGAGAGATATCGACAGCGCGGCGTGAATTAGGGGAAGCCAAGGCACCACAAGTTGCCAAATATATAGAGAATATGCTGGAGGAAGGAACAGAAAAGATTGTAGTTGGTGCGTGGCACAGGTCAGTCTTGAAGATACTTCGAGAACGCCTCAGCAAACATGGGCTGGTATATATGGATGGCAGCACTTCTACAATGAAGAAGCAGCAAGCAGTCGATGAATTTCAAGCGCGGGAAGAGATCAGCATCATACTTGGCCAGACCGCGACCGTGGGCGAGGGCTGGACCCTGACCGCTGCGCAAGACGTAATCAATGCCGAGCCTGATTGGGTACCCGGCAGAAACGGTCAGTTGATTGACCGCATCAATCGTATGGGCCAAATCGGCTCATATCAGACGGGGCATTTCTGCGTGGCCCCTGACACCTTGGATGAGCGTATCGTAGGAACGGCGGTGCGTAAAGATATCGCCATATTCAAAGGGCTTGACAAGGAATAGTATAGCTTGACGCAGAGTAAGCATTATGGTATATCACTTGATATTCACAACTAAGGGAAGGAGCCTACAAATGACGGAGATTACTAAGATTGCAATTGGTGCCCCTCTTCGGGGGGTTACTGAAGTTACCATCTCTTTCTTAACGGAAGACCCTCAGCCTCTCGTTGATCGACTGCAAGCTGACATGGAGAGTTTCTTCATGGATGGACTTGTCGCTGGTTTTGCCATCAACGAAGCTGGTGCCGAGGATGAAGCTGAGGACGAGAAGCCCAAGCGTCGTGGCGGCAAGAAGGCCGACGCCAAAGAGGATAAGCCAAAATCCTCAAGTGGTCGCGGACGTGGCCGGGGCAAGAAGTCCGAAGATGAGGACGAAGGTGAAGCGAAGGATGAGCCAAAGCGCTCTCGCCGGTCTGCTTCCAAAGCCAAGGACGAAGCTAAGAAGATCAAAGACCGTGATCTGGTCAAGGCTGCGGCGGCGTCAGCGGAAATCATTACCGTCGATGTGGTTAAGGAAATCCTTGACAAAGACTTCGACGTGGATGATGTTGCCGATATTCCTGATGATCGCCGGCAAGAATTTTTGGACGCGCTGACCGATGAAGAGAACGCGCCTGAACCTGAGTAGTAAGCAAAGCAATACGCTGGAGAAGCGCCAACAGGCATGGTGGCGCTGAACAGTGTAAAAGTGGGATTTAAGGATTTAGGGTGTTTTCCTCCCACCCCCTGCGATCTTTAGCCGATGCGCGGTGATTGGATCGCAGGGGTCAACACCACTTTTCAAATTTTTTTTCATGAAGGGGAAGCAATCATGCTAAAGCAAGAATACACACCGGGAGTTGACCACTCCCCTGTTGGGGCGTCTGCTGCCCAGCGCTTTGTTGATTGCCCTGGCAGTGTGGTCATCAGCCAGGGTTGTGTGGATGACAACGATGAGTTTTCTGCACCCGGCTCTGCTGCCCATGCGCTGTCTGAAAAATGCTTACTGAAAGGTGCAGCGCCCTGGAACTATATCTCATGGTGGTACCATAAAGAGAGCGACACATTAGTTAGGAGTTTGGATGACACAGGAGCAGATGATCCAAATGATTTCATCCAGATCGACAAAGACATGGCCGACGCCGCAGATATCTATGTCTCCAACCTGCGCCAGCGGCACGGCTTCAAAAAGCTGCCGGAGCAACATGCTTATGTCGAGAAAGAGTTCTACTGCCCTGATCTCCATCCTATGTTCTGGGGTATGAGCGATTGGGTGCTGCTTGAGCCCGACGAGCGGGTGCTTCACATTGAAGACTACAAACATGGAGCAGGCATCGTGGTTGAGGCTAAGTGGAACTATCAGATGCTCTACTACGCTTGCGGCATCATTCATAGTATGGGGCTGTGGGATGACGTGGACAAGATCATCATCCACATCGCCCAGCCCCGAGGCTTCCATTGGGCCGGACCTATTAGGCAGTGGGCTATCAGCATCGACGAGCTGGAACGTTGGCTGGATGTTTTCTTGCTTCCGGCTATGAAAGATGCGCTGAGACAAGACCCTAAATACCCAGACTTCCACACTGGGGAGCACTGCCGCTTTTGCCCTGCGCGTGGCTACCAATGCCCCGGCATCATGGCCGACATCGAAAGGATTGAAGAGATGTATAATGAAATGGGGGGAGCTGGCAAGCTTTCCGGAGATCAACTGGGTGAATTTCTGACCCTATTCGAAGTGATCAAGATCGCCGCCAAGACACACAGAGATACGGCGTTCCATCGCAAGATGGCGGGTAATGATATCCCCGGTCAAAAGCTGGTCAACTCCCGCTCGAACCGCGAATGGAACGAGGGTACGGAGGCCAAGGCTAAGAAGGAATTTGGTTCCAAAGCATACGAACCAAAGAAGTTGTTGTCTCCTGCGAAAATGGAGAAGCTGCCCCTCGGCGAGGACTTCGCCAAGCGATACAGCAGCAAGCCTGACGCTGGGCTGACGCTCGTCCCCACTACCGACAACCGGCGCGAGGTATCACGTGATACCAAGTCGCTGTTCAAAGTCAAAGGCAAGGGTAAGAAGGCAACAAAGAAATGAACCGCCGTAACTTACTCAAAGCTTTCTTATGCGCCCCAATAGCTGTGGCTATTATACCTGCACTATCCTTAGTAGCTCCCGCTACAGCGCACAAATATATCACCTTGATGGAGCTGGCTAGGAGAACAAACAATAGCCACCGTATAGTGGAGGTGATAAATCTACTAAGCGAAACTAACGAAATCCTCAGCAACATGAAATGGAGATAGAACTATGGCGAAACGCAACAACGATGACGACAAAAAACAGGAACCTTTTTTGCTTCCCGAAGCGAGGGTTATCCACCACTCGCTGTTCAAGAAGGACCAGTACAACGACAAGGCGGTTCCCGCCTACAAGATCGAGGTCGCAATCGACGCCGATGACCCGGCCCTGGATGATCTGTATAACAGAGTGTTCGAGTTTGCGGAAGATGCCCACGGGGAATTCGACGACGATGACTTGATCCACCCGCTGAAAGACGGCGACAAAATGGCCAAGAAGCGGGAGCGCAACGGTAAGAATGGCGACGAGTACAAAGGCAAGATTGTCATCCGCGCCAACACCATCTATAACCATAATGGCGACGATGATACGGGTGGTGTCGCGGTCTATGATGAAGACAAAGAACTTATCAACGGCATCAACCAGGGTACAGTATATCCTGGCTGCTATGGCTTCGCTGGCGTGACCATGCATGGCTACACAGATGAAAAATCCGGCGAACCCGCAGTCAAGTTCTATCTGACTGCGTTCCAGAGGACCAAGGACGGCGACCGCATCGTTCAGCAGCGGGACAACAGCAAGCTGTTCAAGCCCGTGGGGCGGAAGCGGAACGCCGACGAGAAGGGTGGCAAGCGTAGAGGCAGGCGCACCTAGCTTCGTCACCTAGGTGCCCTTAAGCGGAGGTTAGTCTTCTTCATCTGTTCTGTGGCTGACCCCCGCTTTTCTCAAATTTTTTTTGGAGGACAACATGGGTCTTGGAGGTAAACCAACTATGAACCTGAAGATCAAACAACTGATGTCTCATGGCGTCTACACCATGAAGATGCTGGGGATAGAGAAAGCCCTCCGGGTATCTAAAGAGGTGCTGGTCACTGCAAAGGACCGCACTGCTTGGGCGGCGCGTGTGGTGTACGAAGGGCGCATGCGCATGCGCAACTTCAACAACCGACACCAAGAGAACGCCCGCAACCTCAAAAAAATGGCCAAGCTTCCGTGGGGGCAGTACCCAGAGTACACTGCGCTGCGCGAACGTAATTACGATAGCGGTAAATGGCAAAGGCCTCCCACTCTGCTGGATGAATACGAAAACCTTACGGAGGTGTTGAGTGATGCGTAACAAAAACAGAGTTGGCGAACGTGTACGCAAGTTGCGGGAAGCCAGAAACCTACGGCAGGCTGATCTCGCCGAGCTTATTGGCACATCTAATGCGTGGATATCGGCCATAGAAACGGGTGCTTCATCCATAACCCCTCTCACTATAGAGAAGCTGACGGATGCAATGGACTTGTCGCTTAGGATGGTGAAAGCTCTGCATAGGGACGGCGCGCGGGACGCAGGGTGGGAGATATAATCACGTGGCTCTCGTAATTGATGCAGAGACAAAGAGTAAGGCCGACCTGTTCAAGGTGGGTGCCTGGGCCTACAGCCAACACCCATCGACAGACGTGATCTGCCTATCTTGGGGCGCGGAAGATGAGCCCACGCAGACGTGGTGGCCCGGCATTACTGAAGCTGAGGCCAGTTTTAGCAACGTTGGGCTCGTCACATGCTCCAAAGGCGGGCTTATGCCCACGCGCATATACATGGCAGTGTGCGAAGGGGAAGACATTGAAGCCCACAACGTTTCGTTTGAATACTCTATCTGGTGGAACGTATTGTGCAAGAAGTACAAGTGGATAGAACCTCACGACCACTGCTGGCACGACACTATGGCCGTCGCCTGCTACTATTCCTTACCGGCTAAGCTTGCCAATCTCCTCCGCGCGCTGGGGATGGAGGGAAAGAACAACGAAGGCAATAGGCTGATCACCAAATACTCCAAGCTCAACCTCAAGACCTCCTCCGAAGTGATACCCCCCGAGGACTTCTCCCTGTGGGTGACATACTGCGAAGAGGATGTTGAGCGAGAGAAAGATGTCTCCAGGTTCTTAGGGCAGCTACCCAAGGAAGAGCATGAAGTCTTTCTGTTGGATTTGCTGATCAATAGTAGAGGACTACTGCTCGATCTGGAAGGAATCGAAGCTGCGGCAGAGATTGTTGACCAGCGCAGCAAGGAATTGAACGCTAGGTTCAGAGAGATCACCGGCCTAAACGTAGGGCAGGTCAGCAAACTCCTTCGGTGGTTCAAGTATCGTGGGCTTGAACTGGAGAACATGCAAAAGGATTACATAGCGGAAGTAATTGAGAAGCTAGGCCAAGGGGAACTACGCGAGGCCTTGGAGATTAGGTTGAAGGCATCCAAGGCATCGACTAAGAAGCTTGACGCTATGCTGCGGCAGCGCGACAAGAAGGGGCGAGCGAGATTTCAGTTTAGATATCACGGCGCTAATACAGGGAGACACACAGGTTCAGGTTTCCAACCTTTGAACCTAGTACGCAGCTTTGAAGATGTGCCCCCTGAGGAACTGATTAAAGCCATCATGCACAAAGATGCGAAGTTCCTAGACCTGCTGTATGGAGACGCGATGAACGCGGTGTCTAAAGCATCTCGACATTTTATCCAGGCACCTCCAGGCTCCAAGATAATAGCCGGGGATTTTGTGTCTATTGAAGCTGTGATCCTGGCGTGTCTCGCTAGAGAGCAATGGAAGATCGACGCTTTCGCAAGAGGAGAAAAAATCTATGAACTCATGGGCGATAAAATTTACAGGCTACCTGCTGGTACTGTTACTAAAGAGACACATCCGCAAGAACGGTTCGATGGAAAAACCGGGGAGTTGGCGTTTGGGTACCAGGGCGCGCTTAACGCTTGGCTCAATTTCGATAGTTCCGGGCGTCATACCGACGAAAGGATTATTGAAATATGTAAAGCCTGGAGAGCTGAGCACCCAAGCATCGTTGCGTTTTGGGCAGACTTAGAGGATGCAGCCAAAGATGCCATGATGCACCCGGATGAAGGTATCCAGTGGGCAGGCGATAGCCCCATCGGCTTCGAGATGGTAGAGTACTGGCTGACAATGGTCCTTCCCAACGGGAAGCGCTTGTGGTACTGGAACCCAGAGATCAGACCGGGTAGGCCGCACTGGCATAAGCCGCTGACTGAAGAAGCGTGCATGAACGACATATGCAACTGCGGTTACACTAATCAGATCAGTTATATGTCACAGAAGTCAGGGCAGTGGAAACGGGTCTTCACTTACGGAGGGAAATTTTCAGAAAACGCTACTCAGGCCACTAGCCGGGAGGCGCTCGTGCCCGCTATGAAACGCGTAGAAGCGGCGGGATATATCATCATCTTACCAGTATATGATGAGATCGTGTGCGAAGTACCAGAGGACTTTGGCAGCGCTGAAGAGCTGGTAGAATTGATGGAGGTCAGCCCTGGCACCTGGGCGGCGGATTGGCCTATCACCGCAGACGCCTGGGAAGGAGCGAGGTACAAAAAATGAACGGTAAAATGGTTGAAATTGGGGATAAGTTCTACCGATACGAAGCGCAGCGATTTCCAGTAGTGGTAGACGCCGACCAAGAAAAGTATGGGGTCAGTCGGGCGACATTAATTTGCCGGGAGTATTTCGTTTCTGCTGAAACTCCCAAGGGGCACTGGATAGGTTACTTCCCGACCAGCAAAAACTATTGGGTGAGCAAGACTGCTCGCAAGAGACATGCTTATCCGACAAAGGAAGACGCCATGGAGGGATATCGGGAGCAGAAGTTGTCTTTTGTCCGGCACTCAAAGGTAAGACTGCTCCGCGCCGAAGAAGACTTGGCATTGACGCTAGTCAAAAGTGAGAATGCGCTGTTCGAAATATTAGAAGTGAGGAGAAGTGAATGAGTATCCTATGCGCAGACCCAGGCGCTACCGGAGGGCTAGCTCTCTTGCGCACGTTTAACGACGGTAATCTGCTAGGCATCATCAAGACAATGTTCATGCCTATGATCCAGGCAAAGAGTAAAAAACGAGTGGACACTGAAGCTATATTTGAGTGGCTAGGGGATGATACGGTAGAGTACTCTGTCATTGAAAACGTTCACTCTATGCCGCGCCAGGGAGTGGCATCATCTTTCCAGTTTGGTCGTTCGTTCGGCGCTCTTGAAGGGGCCATGGCTGGGCTTTCCGCTGTTCCCCTTGCATACGTGGAACCCAGCGTATGGAAGGTAAAGATGGGGCTGTTGGGGGATGACAAAGAACAGGCGCGGATGCGTGCTACCCGAATATTTAGCCGGTCAGCAAGGGAACTCCACTGGCCTTTGGTTAAACACGATGGCATCGCTGAAGCTTGCTTAATAGGTTACTACTTCTACAACCATGTGATTGAAGAAAGGTAGATTGCAAATGTTGAAAGCATACCATGACCAACCACGCATCTCTGAAGCCGACGTGCGCAACCCAATACGAACTATGTGGAACAGCGTTGTTCTACAGGCACTGCGAGATGCAGATTATGCTGGGGTGAACGTAAGCAGCATACTAGAGAGAAGCGTTGCTCGCATTTGGTTGACGACTAAAAGTGCCGATCTGCTAGAAGTGTGTAGCAATGCTGGTATAAGTTGGGAAAGCATATTGGAGCACAGTAGGGAACGAGCTGCCACAGGTTGGCCATCCCTGCGCCTAACCAGAGGAGAACCATAACTATGTCTGAAGCTGGACAACTACAGGTCAGTCAACAGCGAGAGAAATTTCCTCTCCCGACGAAGGGGAAGGTGTTCACCTACCTGTTGACTTCCGCGCAGAACAACACCAACGTAAACCTCCAGGTCTGGAACAATCTACTCGCCATAGCTAAGGCGAAGAACGCCCGCATCATGGTGGCGTCGTTCACGTACAACAAAAGCCAAGCGTTGGCGAAGCATGCCAAACGCAAGACAGCGAAGGAAAGTGACAATGCAAAGACTGAGTGGTGGGCTCCAGAAGTTATGCCATATCTTGAGGATCGTAGCATCGGACTTGCACCGCATCTGGTGTGGTGTGGGGAACTCCAAATATTACCAACAGCGGCGCGCCCTTTGTCCGGTATGGAAAGCTATACAGGAAGACACTCAGCAATCATTCCGCATACTAAATTTGCTGTGTCCACGGTGCCCTCTCCTAAAAGCTCGGGCACAAAGTTCAACTACACCACAGGTACGGTGACACAACGTAACTACATCCAAAAGAAAGCGGGGCAGAAAGCTGAGTTTCACCACGGTTATGGAGCGCTTATTGTTGAGGTTGATAGTGAAGGTACGTGGTTCGTGCGGCAACTGAACGCCAACAACGATGGCGTCATATATGACCTGGACATGAAAGCCGACGCCAGCAAGATCACGTTCGGTCATCGCCCCAAGGCCATAGTCTGGGGCGATATACATGAGCACCACCTTGACGATTGGATGGATGGGCTGTGCTGGGGGCCTAAGGGTATTCTTGACACTCTGAACCCCGAGATACAAGTACTCCATGATGTGTTGGACTTTCGTTCGCAGAACCACCACGACAGGGACGATAGCTGGAAGGTCTTCGCTAAGCATTGCGAAGGTGGGCTGAATATCGAAGATGAAATCTACAGCGTCATGAAATGGTTGCTGCGGGTATCACGTGATACCCCTGCATGTGTTACCCGCAGCAATCACGATGAAGCATTCGACAGGTGGCTGAAAGAAGCTGACTTCCGAGCTGATCCGCTGAATGCAGGGCTGTTCCTGGCTACAAATCTTGCTGCCTATGTACATATAGCTAACCAAAAGAACACTCCTTTTAATCCCATCGAGTGGGTGATGCGTGAGAAATTACAAGGCGATAGGCAGGGCAGGATGGATAACGTCCGCTTTCTACATATGGATGAGGAGCTGCTGGTCGGGGGTATTGAGCTAGGTATGCACGGCCATGTTGGTGCCAATGGTGGTCGGGGTTCACAAGCTGCTTTCTCTAAGATTGGCCGCAAGTCTATCACTGGGCATCTTCACTCACCGTGGCAGCACGAGGGAGCCATGGGTGTAGGCGTCACCGGCAGCCTGGACCAAGGATACAACAAAGGCATGTCGTCCTGGTCCCACACAAACGCGCTAGTCTACCCTAATGGCAAGCGCACCCTATTCACAGTTTATGACAAGAAGTGGAGAGCACAATGAGCACATTAAGAGACGTGGTAGAAGCTGCAATCTATTATGCTGGGGGGTCGGATGAACCATACTGGCCTCCTCACGAGCACCAAACACATAACGATGAGTTGGCTGAAGAAGAAATAGAGATCATTCGTCGTGAAAACTTAGCTAAATTAAAAGCTGCATTATATTTGCTGGGGGATACTTATCACTGCCCTTGTATGGGACACGATCCATACGTGGATTTGTCAACATATTTTAATAAGGGCACCGGCACAGAATTCATATACATTATAGATGTGATGCAGCCTATCTGTGCTCATATCAAACGACTGGAAAAGAAGTTAGGAGTATGAGCAGCTATGGAGTATCAACTCACCCAGACACCAGCACGGACGACAGAGGTCCGTGGATCAGCACATCGACTGGGGGAAGATATTACTACGAAACCCCCCAGCCCGAGGATATCCGTATCTCCGACATTGCCAACGGCTTAGCCAAAGAGCCCAGGTACGCCGGACAGACGGATATCAACCTCAATTACACAGTGGCCGAGCATTGCATTCACATGACCCGCTATGCTTTCGATAACCAGAAATGGGGGCCACGGCAGGCGCTGTGTTGTTTGCTGCACGACGCATTCGAAGCCTACGGAAAGGATATGCCGTCCCCTATTAAGGGATTGCTGGGTGAACGCTATGGAGACTTGGAGCATAAGGGCCTCGTGGCTATCCTAGATCGCTGGGATTTGCGAACAAACTTTGAAAATTGTCTCCCGAAGATTAAGGAATTTGATAGGAAGATGCTGAACGTAGAAAGGCCGCAGGTGTTTCGCCACCCTATTGACTGGGGATACGATCAATCTGAAATGCTGGAAGGGATCGATCTTAAGTTTTGGTCAACACCAGCAGTGAAGGCGGGTTACATCAAAATTTTTGAGTTGCTGATGGAAGCTGCCAAGATACCCATCAAGGAGGAGATTGAGATATGACCGTTGCAGGACTGTTAGCGAAAGCAGAAAGAGATAAGCAAATGAACGATCCAAAGGAAACCAACCCCAAGGCGGTTCAGGCCACTACCAGCCCGCCAATGAGCTTCGTGTCCAAACCCGTGATGTACGAGGTGGGCCTTGCCATGCTGGAGGGAGCCTTGAAGTATGGTGGGCACAACTATAGAGTGGCCGGAGCAAAGGCATCCACCTATTACAACGCCGCCGTAGGGCATCTGGATGACTGGTGGGAGGGGGAGGATATCGATGCGGATAGCGATCTGCACCACGTGACCAAAGCCATCTCCAGCTTGATGGTGCTACGTGACGCCATGCTTATGGGTACTTTCAATGACGACAGACCTCCTAAATCTGAAGGTGGGTGGCGGCGTAAGATGAAAGCGCACGTGGCCATGCTGATGGGGAAATATCCCGACCCAGTAGAGATGTGGACCGAGGAGCGCTTACGCAGTGGCACCTTCCGCGGTGTTAATGAGACAGATAAAGCTGCTTGGTATAAGCGCGTGGTTGATAGAGCCGGTCCTCCCACGCTGCGAAGGGGTAAGGTAGAATGCACGTGCCTAGCGTGCGTAGAAAGCCGTGCGCGGTATAAGGTTGGGATGGTTTGTGCTCATGGCATTAAACACGGGTATTATTGCAAGGAGTGCAGCAGCGCTAAATCAGGATTAACAGGTCAGCGTGGTATCACGTGATACCTAATCCATCCAAATAGTTTTGCATACCGTGGCCTGACCCGATCAGGTCTACGGCTTCCCAGGGTTGCTGATAGACAGACGGCATGCGCAAGTGAGACAAGGCCCACAGAGCCTGCACCGGACCCCACTTAAGCGGCACGTGCGTTATGGGGTCCGGTGTATTCTCGAACCTAACCCCATCGCACAGCACTGTATCTACAAAAGCTTGGTTTCCAACGCGCGGGCAACCGAAGACGTAAGCCCAGTCAAAGCGATATGTTGAAGCCGCAAGCTGTGCCAGCGCTCCTCCCAGGGAATGCCCGGTAACGAACATACGTTTCTCGTGGTGTTTATATATCGACGCACTCATTACAGGCCATATATCATCGAACGCTCGCTTAAACCCGCGATGTACTCTGCCGCCTACAGGCCACGGCACTTTGATGAACCGCGCGTCCATGCGGAAATCCCATGCATCGTTTGATCCCCTGAAAACTACATAAGCGGTGGTTTCGTTGGAAAATATTGCAGCGTATGTTTTTCCAACTTCAAACGTTTCTACTTCACATCCTTCTGCACTCACAACACCGTCATAAATCATGTCCGATAGCTGCGCACAGATTACGGTGGGGTCCATATTCATTAGCATGGGTCATCCTTTCTGCGGTCAGTCCGCTTGCTAAATCTCCAGTCTTTGCACCACTTCCATAGGAGGTAGCTTAAGCCTACCGTGAGTGAGGTGATGCTCAGCCCGCGCTCGACCAGGGATAGTACGTTGTCGTTGGTCACTATGTTCCAGAACCCACCCCCTGACAGTAGGCTCGCTACCACTACGCTAATTTTGTCTTCCATTATGCTTCACCCCTTTCTCGCATACGTTCCCGCTGCGCCCGCTTATCAGCGGGAGTTGGCGGGAATTTTTCCAGCAACATCTCAAGTTTATGCACGTCTCCTAAGAAAATGTCGTCAACATCAGGTAGAACAACCGGAATGGGAGGCAAAATTTCCGCTAGGGGCGCAGGATTACCACTCTCATCCACTGCGTCTAGCTCACGCTGCATCTTACGCCTATCGGCATTTTCCATATCATCGGGAAAGTTTAACGGCCCGATTTGAAAACGACCGTTTCCTGTATCTTGATACTGTTTCATTTTAGAGGTCCGCCGATATGATGAATGTATTGCCTGTTGTCAAATCTAATCTTACAGCATCACCTGCTGCTCCGATAGCACCGCTCCAGTCCACCTCGAACATGATAACGCGATCCCCGGATTGGGTCAGCGATATTGCGGTTCCCGCTTTAACTCCTCCAGCCGTTATTACATTAAAGTCAGCCGCAGTTGCAATAAGGCTTAGGGACGATGATCTTAACACAGCAGGGAGTGTTAAGGTAAAATGTGCTTTGGTGGTGCTTACCTGATATCCTGCCGCCGACAAAGTATTAGTTCCAGATGCAGTATAACCAAATGTATATCGTGCGCACCGCAACAATTCATCTGGAGCCCGACGATGCGAGAAATTCGTGACCGCGGCACCGGGCTCCAGATGAGCTTGAGTAAAGCCTATATAATTGCCTGTGGCATCCGCAAAATTATCAGAAGAAGATGTGCCCCTAGCGTCATCGTCATTTTCCCAAGTAGCATTAGTCCCTTGCTGGCTCGACCCAGCGTATAGTCCAATCGATACTTCAAACCCGGTACCATTGTTGTTATCTATGGTACCAGTAGCATCCACAGGAACAACAATTGATACTTCTTCAAACGTGGCATCTGCCGCGACAGCAACATCAGTTACATACTGTCGCGCTGTGCCATCAGCCGTCCGCACGGATACACCAACATTAGCTGGAAACGTAATAGACGACGCACCATCAGCGTGAGCAATAATTCGAAAAGATAGCCTGTGAGCCAATATTGAACCGTCGCCGGCTATAAGAGCTTGGCAATTTCGCGCTTCGATCTTCTGCCTGATAGCATGGCTTTCCGCAGCCCCCGGTGAGCCATCAGCCGTAGTGTTTAGCAGCTTCAGCCATTTTGCGGTTGTTTGCGGCCCACCTGATGTTTCAACACTCGCTGTCCATCGAGCAGAAGCGCTTCCTGCTACAGCTAATTCCCATCTATCTGCAAGCATAACATCTGATGCGCCCAGACCAGTTCTAGTGTCCCCGGACCTACTGTCAACCAGCATTTCAATATTATCAAGCAGATTAAGATCAGGCCATAAACCATGACCATTGATAGATGTCACAGTCGATAGCAATGGAGCCTTTAATTCTGCTACTGTGACGACACCATCCTTATCCCAGGAATACACAACCGTTGCTGCGGTCTTGGCATAGAACAGAGATACAGAACCAGCGCTAGCATGGGTGCGTGTGATCTTTATGTCAAACGTGCCAGTGTCGCTATTAGCCACGTGTGCAGTGAGGTCAGCAGCATCCCAGGCTATGACACCAGTGTTCCTGAACCCGTTTGTGCCATCTACAGGTGAAAACGTAGTAAACTGGTGGGAGCCCGTTATTGAATACCCAAACGTAGGCTTGATGCCGGGGTTAGCGGCGGGAGTTTCAATGACAAACTCTATCTCAGTGAATGCAGCAGCAGCCCCGATCAGAATGTAGTCATCATCGGCGACAAAGATGGTAGTGTTGGTTCCCGCGGAGCCATCAATCATAGCTGCTACATCAGTGGATGCTGTATCGTTCGTGCCTGTAGTTGGGTTTGCGAATGTGCCGCTCTCTTGCAAGACAGGACCAACGACGGCACCCGCTTTCACTGCGTAAATGTTATCAGCGCCTCCATCTGTAGCTAGCACTTCAAGACCAAATATATCACCGCCGACAGCTAGGATTTCATCTATATTAACCAGAATTATAGCCTCATCCTCACCCGAAGAAATAGCCCCAGTGATATAATCAATATTGAGTGCCTTAACATCGCCAAAGCCCGCCGCGTTAACGTCAAGCTCGACAGCACTATCGTCGTTCTCTGTGGCAGTATGATCAAGGTCTATGCGATCAACAACTATAGAATTGAAAGTTACATCATCGCTTACGCCAATGCCCAACGTAACGCGAGCAGCAAGTGCAGTCAAGTCATCCAATACCGTGGCCATGAAAGTGGAGACTGTCGCCGTAGCCACAGCCGTGGCGTTGATGATAGCGTCAGCGTCTGCATTCCAGCCTAAGAAAGTTGAAGCTTCTGGTTCTGGTAGTTCGAGTGTAGCCCCACCCGTATAGGAAACCGGCACCTTGACAGAGCGATCCAGCTCTTCCTGCTGTTGCAGATCAATGAAAACTAGCTTATCATACTGTTGCTCTTGAACTGCTGGATCGTATGCGAGTTGCGTGCCAAGGCGCGTCTGCTGCTCAAGGGTCATCGTGCGCTTGATAGTCAGCGTAGCTCCCGCTGCCAAGGGGGTGCCACCACTGGCAGGATATGTGATGGAGCCTGTCCCTGGGTAGTTGATGATACCCACGCTATACGTGGTCGAGCTTGCGCCCTCAGATAGCGTATTCTCAACGCCCGCTGCGGTGCGGAGAGTGACAACTATGTCGGAGCTTTCGTAGATGACTAGAGGACTAAACGAATGCACAATAGCGCTATCGTTACCGTTGATTGTCACCTTCTTAACTTGTGTCTGGACAGGCATCTGTCTCTCCTTATTATCGCCTGCTTAAGGTATCACGTGATACCCGCAAAGTCTACTCAATATTTGTCATACTCAGGCCCCGTGAAATACTCCCAAATGCTTATGTCTTCACCTTCTAGCATGAGTTCGTGGGCACTCGCAGCTTTGTTAATGGCACCAGATGGATATCGGAACACTGCACCACCCATGTTGTTCGCCGCCTTCCAAAAAGAGAGAGACAGGTCTTCCTCGTTCTCTTTAGCAAGGCCATAGGCTTGAACTGCTTTACCTAGCTCATTGCCCAGGCTCCCCACATAGCCACCAGCCGGGAAGCCTTCCATTGCCGAAGTAGCTTCGCGAACGAACGGAATGCCCGCCCCCAGCGTGCCTACTGATCTCTGCAAGATCACTTCTAGGGCGCTCTCATCGTCAGGGCTATCTTCGTCAGGCAACTCACCCCGCATCAAAGACACCACGGCGGCTTCTACTACATATAGCAGCGCCATATCGGACGACCACTGTAGCACCTCTTTGATACTTTTGAAGTTCGTGCCTTTGGTCTTTTCCCAGGCTATGTTGTTCTTTGCAATGAAATATGATATAAGCGTTGACCACATCTTGATTGTCTCGGACTGCTGTACATGTCCGACGCTACCGCGTTCGATGCCTGACCGCTCTTGAAAATTACCAGACCCTTGGGTGCGTATTACTTTGCGATCAGCATACTGGACGGCCAAATCTCTGTCGCCATTGGCAATCTTTGGGTCTTTGATAGCTTTATGAAACGCCCCCAACCAAGTGGCCACATCGACAAACCTCTGCATCTTTTTCATTGCCCAGAAAAAAGAAGTCAACGCAATCTCAGCAGAATTCCCAGGTGTCCATTTCACCAGCAAGCTTTGGCTGAGGGCTCGTGAAGCATCAACAATATCTTTATTGAAGCTATCTTCCCGCTGCGCCATGACAGTGGACTGCTCGCGCACGAAGCGAAAGACATTTCCTTGTGTCATGCCGTTGCCAGTGATAGCTGAGCCTGGTGTATGAGATATCATGCGAAGGAACCCGTCAGCAGTAGCCACTACCCCTATATCGGCTGCGGTCTGTGTCATTCCTAAAATTTGAATAGCGGCTGTATTGAAGTTCCACGCCAGTTTAGAAACCGTGAAGCCAGTCCGCACGTGGCGCAAGATACTTTCGATTTTGTGGCGCATCTCTCCTACGGCCACGTCTTCCAACCACACGCTGATCAGATCGTGGGTATCTCTGCGGCCTGCATCCTCGAACGCTTTCTTCATATCCCTATCGTGTAGCACTTTGTAGCTGTCGTTGACAGCATCACCCATCTCCAGATCGTATATCACTTGGTCGACATGCGAAGTTATTACATGAAGGTTTAGACTGACATACTTGCCTTGGTTCTTCGTCCGCTCAATGGTGTGCCCGCGCCGAGTGTGGCTCAAGACGTGCTCACCATAACGCATTGCTGTCATTAGGTCTCCGCGGTCTTTTTTGCGAGGAATTATAGACTTTTTGGTGTCATAGCGGATGGGGTAATACCCGCCTCTGTAGGTCTTGCCGTGGCGCGCTCTGACAGGTGTTGCTTCTACAAATTCTGGAGTGAAACCCTGCCGCCTCTCGACACTCTCCTTAAGCTCTGGCCGGAACGTATCAAAATAATCCCAAACAGACTGTGCGAACTCCCAATCTTTCTCAGTTGCGAAGTCGAGAATAGCGTCAATCTCACCCTCTGTGTATTGACCGCTGTCCACCATAGCATCCCTATTGCCTTGGTTGCCGCTGTTTAGCACGACCGCAATCACAGCCTCTTTCTTCACCCGTTTAGATACTCCAGGTATCTTCAGTCGCCACGCCATGGCCACTCTTTCCGCTTTGTCATATACAGAGAACAACTTCTTCAACATCTCAGCTTCCGCTTTCTGGCGCTGAGCTAGCCCTACTTGTCCTTCGTGATATCCTTGATAGACGGCTTTGTCGATGCCACCCTTGATAGCAACGTAGGCAGGGCCAAACTCTTGGAACCCATCTATCTCTCGCAGCACCGTATCCATGTTCAGCATAGTAGCCGCGATGAATTCCTTTCCATCTCTCGCCCACTCCCTAATGCTAGATACATCCTCTCGCTCCCGGCTACGGTTCTCAATCAGCTTCTCTGTAATGTTGGCGACGATTTCAGCGCGGGTGCTCTTCTCCGCGTCATTCAGAAACTTAGCCTGCTGGTTACCCGCATGCTGAATGGCTTTGACTGTATCGTGAAATTGCTCCCATTCTGTCTGTGTCAGCTTACTGAAATGCTTGCGCTCACCTAACTCAGCCACACCCACTGCGTCACCTTCAGTAAGCTGATCCGCTTTCCAAGCTTCAAGGCGCTGTGACGTGCTATCTGACAACCTATCGCCCAGGCCATAATCCTGAAGCAAGGCACGGATCATGTCTAAGTGGCCTGGAGGAAGTATACCGAACTTCTTTTTCTTGCTATTGAACTTGTTCAGGAACTTGTGTTGCGCTTTGAATTTATCCTGAGCAACGTAGCTTTCCTGCGCCATCTGGTGCTGTAGCAATTGCTGGTATTTGACATCGGCAGCGCCGGTCAAATCTCCAGAACGGAATAGCCGCTCAGCTATCTTGCTCAAGCGGCGGGCCTCGTTGATGAACTTGTGTGGTTTAATATCCTTTACGTTGTACTTCCGCAGACGGTTCTTCGCCGCTTTGCGTAGCAGAGCAGGCTTCAGCCGCCCAGCTTTCTTTGCACCGCGCAGCGCTTCAATCTCTATAGCAATCAAAGCAGCAGTATCGTCGTTATACAAGGCTCGGATAGCGTCGTCGTGCATAGCGATCTCGCCAAGGATAGCACCATGCCGCTCGTTCATCATCTGATCGGCTTTGGCTTCAACAGCTTCATTGAACGGCCCAGACTGGATCATATCAAACAGCATGATGTCCCCATTCTCGTGGCTACCATAAAGATCTGCCAGTATGTTAGGGTCTATGCCGTTCTCTGTGTAGATCAGCTTCCCGTTGGATCGAGGCAAATCTTTCAGGCCCCTCGGGTCTCCACCCATCAAAGCGACAACCATGTCACGGTTCATCCGAAGGTCGCTCTCAACGAAACCTTCCTCTACCTCTCGACCTATGGCCGATAGCACCCTATACACTGGCTGCTCTTGCACCTCGCGGTAGGCATCCCCCTCTGGCTCCGTCAGAGCCGCACGTTCCTCTTTCCACTGGGTCTGGAGCCTGCGCTTGGCACGCTTAGCTGCGCGTGCTGTGGCACGCTTAACGGAAGCCTGAGCCGCATTCGCTACAGCCACCATGTAGCTGGTGAAGGCGTTGTCAGTCATACCTATTTGATGAGCAGAAGTGAACAACCCCTGCGTTCCCATCTCACGCTCAGCGATCTGTACCTCCGCTGCGACCTCGCGCTCTATGGTTTCTTGAGTGTTCTCGTCGAAGTCAGCGATATCGTCAGCTTCTAGGAAACCGGGCTGATCTTCCGATGGGTCTATGCCAAGTTCCTCATCCAGCGCTGTCATCTCTTCAGCGCGGTCGATCTCGTTATCCAGGTCTTGCTGGGCTCCGCTGGCGTCGAATTCCTCAGCTTCATTGAAAGTCATGTCAGCAGGATCGTACCGGATATCGCCCTGCACGGTCTCGAACTGTTCCGACATTAGGACGTGCTTTGTGAACTGTTCCTTGTTCAGGATGAAGTCGCTGTTCATATTTTGCACTTCATCAATCTGGTCTTCGATGCCAATCTCAGCAGCGAGGTCTCCCAACGTCATACCTTGCGACTTGGAGAAAGCTACCATAGCATCTCCAGAGATGGCCACGTCTCGGATGTCTGCGTCTTCGAACACAGTGTCTATGTGTGCGGCGATGGCAGCAGGGTCACGTTCCTTTATCTTGGAAGCGGCAACGGCTTGGTGTAGTTGGTTCTGTGCTTCGTTCAGTTCGCGCGCTTTGCTGGCATCTCTGGCATCCATTGCTATGGTTATGCTGCCGCCGCCTGCGCCGAGAACCAGCGCACCCTTGAAAGTTTTGATGGCTACCTTCTCCAGTCGCTCAAGCAACTCCTCTTGCGAAATGCTCTCGAATTCGCCAGGGGTGAAAGCTTTGCCTATCTCCATGCCGGCGATCTGGACAAGCTCCTGACCAACCTCTGTAATGACTTCTACGCCAGTAGCGGAGCCGGTGTGTAGAGCGAACTTTGCAGCAGCTTCTCTAAGGGTAGGCTTCTTAAATACGTCATTGATGCCCTTCCTGATTATCCGCTTAGCGGCAGCAGACAGGGGAGCTGTCAGCACTTTGGCACCAGCAGCCTCCAGAGCAGCCGTCAATATGCCGACGCCCAGGCCGGTCCACTTGGCGATCTCGGGGTCCACACCAGCTTCAACCTGCTCCAGGTAAGACAGGGCTCCTTCGTTCGCCAGAGTATCCTTCATGAATACACTAGCTACGCCCGCAGAGAAGCCCGCTACAGTGCCGGCAGCCGTGGTTAGGACTGCACCTGGACCTAGGAAGGCACCGCCTGTAGCGCCTATCGTAGCGCCAGTAGCGGTACCTCCAGCAATGAGAGCAAGGTTATCTTCAGTGGTCATCCGCTCTACCTGCTGTCCGAAGAACTCAGCCGCCGCAGCGAAGTAGCTGGTAGCGTCACTCTCTTGCTCTTCCCCCAGAGCTTCCAAACGAGTTTTTATATCAGCGAACTGCTGTGCTCTAGCGGTACCACCTTTAGACACCAGCTCAAATGCAGCTTGCCCCATTTCTTCCTGAGTAGTGCCACGCTCGAACCCAGCAGCGATGCGGCCCATAGACCGGCCCACCTCTTCGATAAATGTAAGGTTCTGCACGTCATCTTTACCCACAGACGCCAAGTAGGGGTTACTCAAGAAGCGTTGCGTGGCAGTTCTACCCTCAAGTTGCCGATCCATGGTACGCTCAGCCATAAAATCTTTAACTTGCTGAGCGGTAGCTTCATCAGACACAGAGGCAGGCGGCAATCCCGCGCTCTCCGCAAGAAGCTTATTACTGGCCACTTCGTCGGGGTTCTCGCCTTGCACTTGGCGGACTGGTTGGGGCACGTTGTTGCCCTTGTACTCTTGCCCATCCAGCAGCGCTTCAACCCTATCTTCATCTACCGTGCTGTGAGACGGGACTAAGGTGGCATCTTTCAATTGCTTGAATATATCCCTATCGTCGTCCTCATCCGACAGTACATCAAATACTCCCATGTTGGTATCTCCTACCTTGCAGAGCTAACTTCATCGATGATCTTTTGCATGCGTGCAGTGTCTCTAAAAGCCCAGGCCCCGGCGAACCGCTCCATCTGATCCTCCGATGCTTTCTCCCCAAGAACGTTCTTGAACTTACTCTCCAGATCAGCGGGGATGCGGTCGGCGTCGATGATAGCCGTCTTTTTCTCTTTCTCCGTGAACTTCTCATCAGCTTGTGTGATGAACAGGTGACGACCACTTGTGCCAAATTCATTGCCGAGGAATACACGCCCCGTCTTCAAGCTCAAGCGCAGCGCTTCCTCGCGCAACATAGCATTGGTCACGCCATCTGGGTTGTTCTGAACAAATATCTCCATGTCCGTTTCAGCATCCCTGCGGATAGCCAAGTTTCTGGAGTTGACTTTCTTATTGTAGTACTTGTTGCCAAACGTGGACCGAATAGCGGTCTGGACTGCGCTGTTGATCTTAGCATCCTCAATCCGCCCAGACTGCAATTTTTTAGCGCTGGAGATCATAGCCAGCACTCTCGGCCATTCTCTCTCCGTGAAGCCTGGCTTCAGACTATCGATCTGATCGCTGGTCAGGCTTGCTTTTCCTTCATCCAGCCTGAATTCCTCCAACGCACCAGACACAGGCTCAACACGAAAGGAAGTGCCGGCTATTTCGGCCTTCAGCAAATCTTGATAATACTCAGCCGGGTTCGCCTTGGCGAGGCCCAGGCGATCCTTAATGGCAGGGTCCAAATCCCTCCAAGATACGCGGTTCTGCGAAGCTTGGCGTGCTTCTACCACAGCCACTCGCTTGGTTTCCGTTAACCGACGCTCCCGCTCCTTATGCTTCAGCTCCAGCACCCGCAGGCCCTGATCAATGACACCCTGAGCTACTCGCTCCTCTTGCAGTTCTGCGTCTCGCTGCCGCTCGTAAATGGCGAGGGCTTCGTTCTCATCCTCTCCATCTAGAGTGTCTTTTATAAACTGCCGTATCTGTTTCGGCGCGGGAGGAGTTTCTCTATCAACATCATAGTCGGCTCTAGCTGCATCAATTGTGTCTTGGCCTAGCTTCCGACGAGCGCGGACAGTCTTTCGCTCTTTCTCCGTGGCTGCTGCACGCAGAGAAGCCAACTCATCATCCGCGAGCTTACCAGCACTATTCTGTACGTTAGCGTCTTTGGCGTTTGCAGATATGAACTCTTTCATAAAGAAGTTCCGCTCTGTTGGGTCTACCAACCCTTGCTTATCAGCAGCCGCCGTAGCATCATTCCACAGAGCACGAGCATCTTCAGGGAGATCAGCAGATTTCTGTTGGCGCTCGGCCACTATTTTGGCTTGACGTGATGTCCTCACAGATGCCTCTTCCCTAGTGCGTAGGTTGAAGTTGGATACAGCAGCAGTTTCCAGCTTGCCATTAGTAGTACGCCGGATATCCACACGCACAGCAGTATCAAACCCCGGCTCTCCAGGTTTGATTGTCTCAGATACTCTAGCTACGGAAATCTCTACAGCGGACTGCGATGCCTCATCAATCTCATCCTGCTCTTTGGTACGCTCGTCCTGCTCCTCAGCTCGTCTGATCCGCTCGTCCCTGTCTGTCTGACCTTGTTCGAACCTGACATCAGCGCGACCTTCCGTAACTTCGCGGCGTTTAGCGACCCTCTCGCGTTCACCAAGATCAAACCTGTATGTATCTTCGCCGCGCGCCAGAGAAATCTGAGCCTTATACCGCGTCAAGGCAGCATCCCTCACCCTACCTTTGGCAAGGTCTTGGATCATCTTAGCGCCAGCCACTGGATCGTCTGGATGCTTCAGAAACGCAGCATCAGATACAATATGCCCCTGCTCAGATATATTCTCGGTCGCCAGCTTCTTACGCAGTTCACCCAACACCGAACTATGGACGCGAGAGCCAAAGGTAGCAAGCTGCGCTTCAGCCGCAACATTGTTCTGGTTCGATAGTGCTGTGGTGACGACGGCGCTGATCACGTCAGTTTCTGCTGCCATAATCTCAGCTTCTATGCGGGCATCACTCCACTGCTCAGCATCAGCCTGCCAGAATATGTCCTGCTTGACGATAGCCAACGACTGGGCCACTTTCCCGCCTTCATCCAAAGACGCAGTATCCGTGTACGCCCCGGCAGCCGCATTAATGGCCTGTACTTTACGAGCATTCCGTGTGGCTGTCTCAGCTTTGGAACGCTGCTCTCTGGTATGCTTGTTGATTTCACTCTTAGCATTGACTACCCGCACCTGACCCAAAGCCGTGAAGTTATTTGACACTGCTTTGTTGTCGATGCTTGACAACATAGACTGATACTTGTCGTCGATGGCAGCGGCTGTGGTATCACGTGATCCCAAGGCAGCATCCCCAAGTGCTCCTCTGAAACCTTGGTTATCTGCCGATCCGTCTCCGTTCAACTGAAGAGAGATGAACTCAGCCAACTCTATGTCAAGGTTCTTGCCAGCGCGAGTGTTATCAAGTACCTGCTCTTGCAGAGCGATGTTGCCGGCCACGTCGGCACCGATCTGTATTTCCCGCGCCGTCCGTGCCAGAGCAGCAGCTTCTAATCCGCCCGTGCTGCGAGATGTAACCCGGTTACCACTGAACGTAGGGTCCGCACCCCGCACCGCGCGGCTGATAGTAGGGTTCAGGGGCCGCAGTGCTCTATCACGGATGCGTACTTCACGCGACGGAGCTAGAGGATCAAGACGTTCTTGCCGGGGAGTTCCAGGTACTACAGGCATTATGAAAACAAGCTCCCTATTGCGTCTATAGCGTCATCAACGGGAGTGACGCCTTTTGCATCAAACGAATACCAGCGATCAGCAACAGTACCAACCCCCCCTATCACCGCGCCAACTTGAGCAATTGTACCGGCACTGCTTGCGCTCCTAGCCTCAGAAGCTGCAATAGCTATAGCAGCATCAAAGTTTTTACCTTGGCGTCGGAAACCCTCTGCTTCAGCTTCAGCGTTAGCACGCCGTACGAATGCTTCGCGCTCTGCATTTGTTCGCAGCGCTAGGTCTTCCCGCTCTGCATTGTTGAGCGTGACAAAGGCAAAGCGTTCCGCGTTTGTCTCTTCTTCAAATATGGCGCGGCGCGCGTTGTCGCGTATAGTGAACGCCTCGCGCTGTGTGTTAGCCGCAACCACTTTGGCATCCAAAGCTCCTAGCGCAGCGGTGTTGCCATAGATATCGGCTGCACTTTCAGAGTTCAAGTTAACGCCATTTCCCGCCAAAGCTACCATCTGTCGGGAAATTAGTGCTTTCGTCTCCAACTGACGGCGGGTGCGCTCCAGGCTCCCGCGCTGCTCGGTATCTATTGCCCTGCGCTCTGAACGCTCAGCTATGTCTGTGACATTAGCGGCGGATCGATTTAACTGATCTTTCGTATCAGCAAGGGACCGGATCAATATGTCGTCAGACAGAACATTGGCCCGCTGCTCAATATCCTTAGCGTCTTCTTCACCCCTAACTTCAGCATCCTTTGCGGCAGCTTCTGCAAGCTGAGCATTATCTGCGGCGATAGCAGAATTCTGCTGGGCAGCTCTCACCTGAGCGTCAGCCGCATCTCCAGTAGCTACAAAGCCCGTTACTGCACCCACAACATCAGCCGCTACAGATACTATTGGGGCAACGCTCTTGACAACGCTGAGTACAGAGCTTAGTGCGCTAAAGAAACTCATTCTAAATCCACATCCTCCTCATCCCCTATCTCTACCTCGAGTACGAACGCCAGCACAGTCATCGGAAGCGGATGCCTCTGCCTTATGAATATACGCCCCGCTGTATTCCAATCTGAATTCATATTTGCTCTGATAGTGTCGCTAATCATATCCGTAGGGTTACCCATTAATTCCCCGCCTATACCACGCTGCTTGAGTTCTTCCAGGTTAGCTTCGTTTGGGCCATACAGAAGACCCCGCGTCTTATCCAAAACCAAGTCCACGTGCGGAATACTCTTGCGCTTGCCTTGTATAGTACCCTGCGGAGCTTCTATATTCAAGGTCTCAATATCGGCCACATACTTGAGCCCTACGTGTACCCGGCTGGCTTCTGTGTCCAGAGTAATCACTCCACCCGCGCTCACAGACTTACCCGTAACTACGCTGCCGTTCGCTAGGATCGATACTGCTTCACCAGCTATATGGTTCGCTCCCGACAACGTAAGGACCGCTTCGCGAGCCGTACCGCCAGACACATAGGCGTCGAAAGCAGACCCGTCCACGGCTGGATATATCAACCCATTTGAAGTATAGGCGGTGAAGCCGGTACCATTTATGTTGACATCGCTTTCGTCTGTTAACTCAAACGTGTCGTCGGTTTTACTAGCTACCTTGTAGACGTTGCCATTAAGCTCTGTCATTCCTGCCACACCGTTGATGCCGATCTTGTCGCCATTGGCTAGACCGTGCAGTGGGGCAGTCACTACAACGGGATTTGCTTCGGTAGCGCCAGTCATGGAGACCCGCGTATTTTCAAGAAGTTCGAACGTATCGGTCGCGGCCTCAACAACCACATATCGCCCTCCATTCAACTGCTGTGGCTGTGTTTCTGTATCTACATCATCGAATGTAGGCGTCCAGACGATATCGTCAATATCCACGAGTTCCCCGTCAGAGAACCCATGTGCAGTAGCGGTGATAACAACAGGGTCAGCAGCAGTAGCACCACTGATCGTCAGAGGGCTATCTAGCGACAACCCGCTGTCCACGAAAAAAGCATCCTTAATGTCAGTGAAACGACGGTTAGCCGCATACTCAATGAAGCGATACACAACGCCACCAATCGTCCGCTTTATCACGAAATATGGATGGTCATCTACATCCAATTGATTTGGCCTATCTGTGGCTACGCTTTCGAATTCGCCATCCGTATCCCACGTAGTCCAGGCGATGACATCCTGCTCTTGATCATATGTCATCGTACATAATACGCCGTCAGTTCGTACCACAAAGATGCGGCTGGCTGGGGACCGGGAATAAGCCCAATCCTTGATAGTGTAAGTTTCAAACAAGTGGTTCGCCAGCAACGTCAAACTAATACCGGAATACTTGTCACGGGAGAAATCAAAATCAAAGGTGCGGATAGTTGTCTTATTCTCTGGAACAAACAAAATCGTATCACCGGCCACTATTGGGGGGCGGAACGAACTGCCCCAGGCAGATTGAGGTCGCTGCTTGATCGTATCCGTGGAGAACCCTGTATCACCCCCGGACACCTTCCACTCCGCACCCGCAGTGAATACAATCAAATCTGTTGCGGGAACATAGTGTCTTATTTGGTTGACGGACAAAGCTGGCAGAGCCGCTGTGATAGCGTCAGCAGTCAAGAGGGGGAACGAAGTGGAATAGTTATCGTACTGTCCCGTTCGGCTTAAATAGTTGGTGTCCGGGTTATCTGTCGACCCACCGAAGGTACGTCGTTGCTCGAAATAACCTGCCGCCTGCGGGCGATCTGTTGAGGACGCGAACGGATTGCGACGGACCACCGGAGAAGATGTTGCATCTTCTGAAATCGCAGCGTCTTTGAAGCTGACATCCGCAGTCTCTCCTATAAACGAAAAAAGGCCATTCTCCTCCCTATACACTGCATATTTGGCAGCACCCGCCGCAGCAGTCCAGGCAATGGTATTGTCGGCAGCAGTCGTACCAGCAGCCCCCGTCGTGGCAATGAATTTATGTGTCGTCCCGCCAGAAGTATATGTCGTGTGGTCCGTGCTATCTTCATCATCCAAGGTGAATGTATTAGTGCCTGTCTTCGTGATGAAGAAGCGACGGTCGTTAAGTTCCGTCATACCCCCAACACTCTTGATGAGTATCTCATCCCCCGTAGCGAACGGATGAGAAGACACAGTAACTGACGCGGGGTCCGCCTTGGTAACAGCAGTAATGGTGCCTTGAGATGCTGTAGCGTTCCCCGGCAAGCTTTCTTCGCCATCTTCAGACGCGATAGCCGCTACCATATAATTCCAAGTGACGCCATTATCAGCGCCATCCACAGTGATGGCTATGTTTGTTGGCGCGGCTTGATCAGGCTCAAACGTCACTAAAGAGATCGTCCAATTGTCGTGGTCTATGCGTGCCAGCTCATAGACAGCATAGCCCGTGTTAGTTATGGTCATGACATCCGCAGACTGCACGAACCCAAGCTGGAATAAGTCAGCGGCGGCATATGGCGTGGTGAGAGTAAAGACTTTCGCCGCAGTACCAGCAGAAGAATAGGCAGTGAAACCTAAACCATTTATGTCTGCTAGTGTGTTCTGATCGGTCAGTTCAAAAGTATCTGTGGCTTTATTGGCGACAATGAACCGGCGCTGGTTAATCTCAGTCATACCAACTACGCCAGTAATGAAGACTTCATCTCCATTCGAATAGCCGTGACTAACCGCAGTCACCACCACAGGATTAGCTTTAGTCGCCGCCGTAATTGTTTTTGCGTCTTCCAAAACGTGTCCACCGTCACGGATCACCCGCATGTAGGTGCCCCCGAACTCCAGCACATAGGTATCGTCTTCATCAAACTGGAAACTCACTAGACGCGGAGAAGTCGTGTGATCGCCTACAGGACCAAGAAACCTCAAACCTGTGCGGTTGCTTGCCCCGCCGTGCGGATGGATTATGACGTTGCGTGCCTTCCGCAGCCCCACATTATAGGCGGCAGTATCAACACGTCCGCGTAGCGATGGGCTAAGTTCCCCCTTCGCCATAGATGGTTGTATTGTTGCCGGCATTATCCTTGCCTCGCCCTGATCCAGTCAGCATCGCGCGGGGGAGCCTCTACAGCTTCATCTGCGGACTGGCCCATACCCAACCGCATTAAGGAGCGAAATTCGCTCTCAGCAGCCTGCTTGATGGATCGTTTGGCCGTCATAGGCATAGCTATACGTCCCGCCAATTTCTGTGCTAAGAGGTCCACAAAATGGGCAGTGAACAGCGTGGTGTTCTCTTGATCGAAAGTATACTCCAGGCAGGCGTCATCCATATCAGTCAGGATAGATTTCGTTTCTCCGTTCTCACTCATCTGAATTTTAAAAGGTACTGCGTCCGCAGCGTCACCAAAAGGATTAATGATTTTTTGTGCTGCCACGCAATTTGCAGGATACTGATATCTGTAGGCCCAATCCGTAGGGGCGTCATCGCCATGCGTGGATAACACCAAGCGTATAGTAGAAAAAGGCCACGGAAATGCTTCTAGTGCTTTTATCCTAGAAAACTCATAGTGTCGCCTTACAACACGAGCCGCTTTACTATTTTCAGTGAAGCTCTCAATATTATCAGAGACACCTATCGCATCTAGCGCCAGATTACCAATGGTCACTTTATCAACGGATAGAGGCATAAGAAGCTCCTAGGAAAAAGAGGGGCGAGGCTTTCTGGCCCCGCCCCCAAGTTGAGCACCGCTTTGATTATGACGTTTCTTGCTCTTCGCGCGGTGCTAGCTCTGCGTAGCGAACGGGTTGGCTTCGGTACCAGAACCGTGGTGAATTTGGCCGTGGACTGCATAAATACCCGCAGCAACATCCGTGAAGATGATACGGTCGCCAATAGACCCCCCAGTCGCTTGGGCGGTCCCACCCAGAACGACGGAGTTATCCGCCCCCGCTTCAGCACCCCAGTTGAACTCAGCTTCGTCATCAACACCAGCGATCATGCCGTACACCAGATCAGCGCCAATAGTGAAAGCGTCCAACAGATATGCATCAGCCGTGGCCGTGATAACGATGAATTCATACTCCGCACCCGATCCTGTAGCATTAGGCAGATTGATGTCGATACCACCAGACCGATCCAGAGTAAGAACGCGACCCGCATGTAGTGCCCTGGACAGAGTATACGTTGCAGCCGTTAGATTGACAACGGATCGTAGCTCTGCATTCAGCACTTCTTTGAAGAATTGGCCGGCTTGCGTCCGTTCGAGCAATACGTTGCCCTCATCATCCACGCGGTTACCCAGGTTCTTTACACCGTCAGATATTGTGGTGACAGCCGTCCCGGTGTTGTCTACCGTTTGGCGCAACCGGAAACGCTCATTTCTCCGAGTGGTAAGGTAATCTGCGGCCACGGTAGCATCAGCCGTAGTATACGGACCCAGGACAGTTTCCCAAGCGCTTTCAGCCGGCGTAAGGGCACGCTCCAACGTAATGCTTCCAGCACCATAGGTGCCAGAGATAGCCACGGAGATAACCTCTCCCCTGGCTACAACGCTCAGAGTAGCACTCACTCCAACGTCAGTAAACGAGGTAGATACAGTAGTCATGGGGTCAGACCCTCCTTATGAGTTTGGCTACGCTGCTTTCCTGCGACTGCGCTTCTTAGCCCTATTTACAGTAGCTTCGTCAGCACCTTCGGTTTCACCAGCGCTAGGCTCGCCAGCACCTTCAGTTTCATCAGCGTCTGGTTCGTCGTCCGTCTCGTCGTCCGCTTCGGAAGAAGGCTCATCAACACCGTCATCTTCTTTCTTGTCTTCCTCTGCGTCCGCTTGATATTCAGCTTCCGCCTTCGCTTGTTCCAGCTTATGGAGTTCAAACGCTTCACGCTCGGCATGGAACGCAGCACGTTCCGCAGCGAGGCGGTCGCTTTCTTCCTTATTAGCCTGATTGGCCAAAATGTTGTTCTCCGCAGTGGCCCGCGCACCGGCTGCATCGTTGCCGAACAGCTTAGCTTTAGCATTATCGCTATGGTCCATGACAGGTTCTTCTGCGGGATTTTTGGGGTCGGGGCCTTCTACCACAGTAGCTGACTTCGGTAACTCACTGAAGTAAGCATCAGGAATGGTGATAATGTTTCTGCTTTGCTTTCTGATGCGGTATCCACCGGGGCAAAACCAATCGTTCATAAGTTTAACTCGCATGGGAAACTCCTTTTAGGGAAAGAGGGAGGGGTAGGTATCACCTAGGTAATACTACTTCGTGGTATCACGTGATACCTACCCCAACCCAAGCCATTAGTTGCTACCGTCCGGGTAGGTATGCGTAGTGGTCGGAGGATCGAACGTCAGGAACGCATTGATCGCTCCATCGTCTTCGCCCTCGGCAGCTTGAGTGATTTCAATTCCCAAGAAGCGCTCGTACCCGAAACCAGGGCCAGTGTCTTCAGAGGGGAAAGGAACCACAAGGGTGGTGCCTAGCGTCAACTGCGTAGCCGCAGCAAACGTATCGGAACTCCAATGGCGGGTTTCGCTACCATCAGCCGCGATAGCTGCAACGCTGTCGGAAGCAAGATGAAACTGAGTGGTGCCGGCAGTGCCAGCTCCGCCATCGAACGCCGTAGTCACTTGAATGACTAGATACAGTTGGCGACTTGACTTGCCGATGTCGCGAGCGACTTGCAGATCAATGACATCACCAAATAGTGCAGTGCCTGCTTCTTGAACTGCGGTCAATGCATCGCAGAACTCCAGGCTTTCGTCCATGATCATTGTCTTAATCCTTTCTGATCAGGTTGTGAAGGGTGGGATAGCTTACCCTAAGGGAAATCCCACCCCCACTGATTAAGCTACGCGGGCTTCATCAGCCGACAGGCTATCGACCCGGCGAACTGGGATGCCGTGGAAGCGCTCGACCAATTTACCGCCTACGTTTTCGTGCGTCAGCGTAGAACCCTGCGTTGCAGCAGATGCTTGCTGCGCCAACGTGGTGGCCATGTCCCGGCTCATATAGAAAGCCGCCTTGCCCCTCGCCAAGCTGGGGATAAGCCGCATCGCCTGGAACATCAAATTCGGCAAATGCGCGCCAGTGCTAAACACACCACTAGCGAATACAATGGACAGCAAAGACTTATCGATGTTGCAGATACGCACCGCGTACCTCCAGTCACGGACAGCCAGACCGGCGTCCCAACGATAATGGGTGCGGTAGGCTACCATACGGCCAGTGTCGGAACCGTTCGAAGCATCCTCCACAACCACCTTGCCCATGTCCTCGACCTTCAGACCCGCCGTGGAACCCTGTGGCATGATACCGTGGATGGTGCTCTCATCCCATACGACCAGCCAGATAGAGCCGTTATCAGTCTGGCCACTAGCAGAACCGCCCGCGATTACATTATCCGAACTTTCCGCCGCAGTCAGCAAATTATAGTGGGGGGTGAGGCCGGTGAAAGCTTCGGGTTCCGACGTTTCGTTGCCGTAGATTAGCGTATCCTGAACTTCTTGCGACATACCCTCGATGTGGGGGATATCTTCGGACAGGCGGAACGCTTGAGCGTTGTTGGCGATATCGGCCAATGCTATATCGACCTCGGAGAAAGCTTCCAACATGCCAGTGCTGTGGGTGATCTTGACAGTGGTGGACTTGTTCGGCTGCACGCCGCCCATGATCTTACGCCACGTCGGAGTGGGAATACCCGTCCGAATGGTCGTCTGATGCCCGGTCGGCAGATTGCCTTCGATCCAGACCATATCGGCCAGCATCTCGTTGGTCTCGTCGAGAATTTCGATGACCTTTGCGATTGAGCTGTCCGGTGCCATAACGTTTGCCAAGTCCAACAGCGTCGGATTGGTAGTTTGAAGAGTGGCCATATTCCTGGCTCCTTTGTTACTTCTGGTTGCTGGTTATTTGGTCATGGTTGGGTACATGATTTCGCCAGCAGTCAGTTTTGCTACTTGGTCATGATGACCATGCACGATCTGATCTTCACTAACGTCATCTCCAACCTTTTTCAGAAACCTCACCATCTCAGGGTGGTTCCCTATTTTGCTAGAATTCAGCATATTGACGAACGCTTCGCCTCCATATGCTTTAACAGCCCGCATCCCCGTAACAACACTAGCTTCGTAATTAGCCCCGCCAATGTCAGGGTCTTCTTTGGTTTCCTTACGCCAAGCTGCGGTTTCCTCCTTACTCTGGCTGTCCGTCCGCTGAGCTTGATCCTTAACTACGGCGGTAATACCTTCGACATAGAAATCCACCAGCTTCTGAGCCTTCTCTTGAGATAGATTAAAGTCTTTCGCCATCTCTTTGAAGACCCCTGTGGTCTCACCGTCGTTAGTCATACCTTCCGGTAAGGTAAAGTCAGTGTACGCTTCAGGGGCACCCTCACTGGCTTTGTCAGCAGCCGCTTTATCAGCAGCAACCTTGTCGGCGGCTATTTTATCAGCAGCCGCCTTATCGCCATCCGTGGTCCCATCTCCGGTATCACCAGCACCCATGATAGACTTGCTATCACCAGTTTCGTTTTGGGTTCCGGCGTCATCGCCAGCCCCCATAATGCTTTTGTTATCAGCGTTGGATACATCCCCAGCATCCCCCGCCTGATCCCCGGTATCCCCAGTATTTTCAGTCATCGTATTCTTCCCTTTCTCAGCGTGGTATCACGTGATACCTCAGCACTATACACAGTAGTCAATATCATTTCAAGCGATTTTATCAAAGAGGCACATTATCTTTCATAATGGCCTGCATGATGTTTTTCATAATAGATTTCATAAACTTTACATCCCCTGATATAACCAAATTTAGCCCTTGCCAGCTAACTTCATTTTTCTCTAACGTATGAACAAGTATAATAGTCGCTGCCAATCCTTCCCAACTTTCATCTCCTTGTGACAAAGATTGAATAAGAGAAGGAGAAAGGTCTAGTCCAACCCAACTTTCATCTCCTTGTGCTAATACTTGCACAAGGGAAGGAGACAAAATTAAACCACTCCAGCTTTCGTCACCTTGTGCTAAAGTTTGTATAAAAGCGGGAGAAAGGTCTAATCCTTCCCAGCTTTCATCTCCTTGTGACAAAGATTGAATAAGAGAAGGAGATAAATCTAGCCCAACCCAACTTTCGTCTCCTTGTGATAATGCTTGCACAAGGGAAGGAAACAAAATTAAACCACTCCAACTTTCATCACCTATATTGAGGGTTAAGGTGACGTTTCCAGAGATATGATCTCTCAACCACAGCGATCCAAGTGGAACGCCGGTAGTCGGCCCAATTCCCCACATTTTTAACCCCTATCTGGGCGACTGGAAATTATGCCCTCGGATATAAGAAAATCTTCCAAAGGTTTGTCTGCAAAGCTCCTGCGCAGCAGATTGCGCATTCTGTCCTTAGTACCAGCGTTAAATGCAAGTAACTCTGCGTCGTTGTTGGATACCTCTATCCATCCAAGACCTTGTGGCCGGTTGTGGGCGGTGCCGTCTACTTCACCCCTACCATCTTTGTGGATATAAGCCACTATAAGTCCCTTCCTCTCGGGTACTGATACCCCCACGTGCGAAGGGCTACTACATCCGCAGCATCGGTTACAATAAAGGATATCTGTTGTGACGCATCCGTAAACAGATCAGCTATTGATGTTATAAACGTTGTAATGTCGCCACCAGCAGATGTGTCCGTCGCATACATTTCCAACGTATTAGCACCGCCCGCTATAAGCACATTTAATCTTACGCGCTGACAATCTGCCGGAATGGTCAGCGCCTGAGTAATTGTGGTTATCCCTGGCGTAGCGTTATAATCTAAAACAGAAGTATCAAACTCTATCCAACCATCACTCCTGTCGAAGAACTCTACGAAGTTGCCGTCGCCATCCGTCAACAGTGCCATAAATTTCGCTTCCAAAGACCAGCCGGCTGGTGGCGTTGGACCAACGTCTGTAGACGTTATAGTCATCAGCACATCAACAGTACCATCAGCGTCCTTCGTCATGATCCAGAAATATACAAACCCCGAAGTTGGCAATGACTGACCAGACAACATTCCCCCCGCATCATCACCCTCAGCCCATACAGCATCACCCAACTTAGTAATTTCACCTGATAAAAATATGAGCCTGTCTCGTTTCTGTGACCAGATCACACCAACAGTAATATTGATGTCATGGCTAACGTCACCTGCATCGCGCGATACTGTTAAGCCATCAACTAAGCCGCGCCAGTTATGCTGGTCAGCGTGGGCCGAGACTACGATATCCTTAGTGCCTGCGCTGAAATCAACCGCCGCATCACCGTTGGAACTGTGCAATGGAGTATCACGTACAAACGTTGTTGCAGCAGACATATGGCCAATACCTACTTCCCACTCCGCTGCTGATTGATGCCGTATGGTATACATAAATGAAGCCGTGCTAAAGGCAGCATCCAAGCCACGAAACCCACTCGACGCAGCAGAAGTTGTTAGATTACCAGTGCCGGTAGAGGTCGTTATCTCATAAACTAGGTTGTCAATTAGTGCCATCCTAGAACCTCAAAATCCCCGTAATATTCAATGTGATGTTATCAGTTTTCAAATCCTTATCCGCACCCAAATCCCAATAACATAAAAGCGGAGAAGCAGCATCAGAAATATCCTCAATGTAGGCCACTATAAACCGCATATTGGAGTGGGCTGTGCTGTCCAGGGTCAAAACAATGTCATCACCGTCCAAATCCACGTTACTGCCAGTTTCTGTCAAAGTTTTTGTGGTTATAATGGGGCGGTCGTTATACGCCTCCGTCCAACCACCTGTAGCCCCATAAGGGTTGGTCGTCCCGTTGCAGGCATTAGCTAAATCGCTAACAAATTCATCAGTTTGATCGGGTGTGTAAGTGCTGGCGATGGCGACGATGCGCATCACTGTGCCTGCGGCATCCAGATCATAGAACGTCTTATTAGCCATTGATAACTTGGCCTTTCGAAATGCTACTGCTGTGACCATGATTTACGCCTTCTCTCGTATGGCTTGTTCGTGCATCTTAAGCACTTCAAGGTATCGGGTATATTCGACCAGATACTCTTCTGGGGCTCGCGATATAATCGCTCGCTCGATTTCTGTTAGAGTTGCATCCAATTCTGATCCGACGCGCCTGTGCAACCATTGCCTTATCCCTTTGACACGCCGAGCATTAAAGGGTTGCTTACTCCCCGTAATCTGCTCCTGGCTAGGCAGCGCCGGAACCCTCGGCAGTTCCTTAAAAGAGAAAAATGGAAACTTCCAGCTAAAATACCACATCATCCATTCCCAAATCTATATGTTATAGTATCGCCACTGCCGTTGACTGTGCAACGCAGTCGATACTGAACCAAGAATTTTTCCACTGTTGATTGGTTACCCACTTGCTCATCATCAGAAGTGTAAGTCGCTACCAACTTCCATGTCGCCCCATTATCAAAAGAACGCTCTAGCAGTATGGTGACTGGATTTACAATACCTTCGATGGATAAGTCAAAGAAACGCTTCACCACTTCAGTGAGAGAAGTTTCAGGGGCAGTAGTAAACGTCCCAGAAATCATAGCAATTCCTCATCGTCATCATCCGGGGTATCACGTGATACCTTAAGCTGCTGCTGTTCCTTCACCAAAGCATCTTCGATACCTTCCTTCTGGAGCATGATATAGAAGTTCGGCTGCACTTGCAAGAAATCAATTATGCTTAGCCCGATGCTCCTACGGCCTTCGAAGAATGCTGTAGCGTGGGTCTCTTCCCCGTAGAAAGGGTTAGTCATCACGCCACACTCTTGCAGAATACGCCGAAACACTCTGCGTCCAGATGACGAGTTCATCATCTCGACGATATCCGCGTTGTCCGCGAGCTTCTGTGTATCGCTAAGATGCTCTGCGTGAGCTAGAGCTTCTTCCTCGGTACTTTCGTTTGCGAAATTACGCTTGAATTTGCGTTTCCGTGTCATCGTCTATTTTCTCCCCTGCTTCCGCTGTGGTTTTAACTGTTTCAGCCGTCTGCTGAGCGATTGCTGCCTGCTGCTGTACTGCCTGGGCCTGAGCACGAGCTTCGCGTATCCGCTTCACCTCATCGTCAGAACGAATAATAGTGGCCGGAATACCCAGCACATTCGCATAATGATCGACAGCTTCATCAGCGTTGAACTTATCAGCGACATTCTCGAACCCAGGCAACTGAGACAGCCCAGTGACATATTGGCTAACCCTATCGATCCCAGCCGTGGCCACAGCTCGTTGCGACTGCGCTAGCGACGAAATATACTTGATCTTCAGCGGCGTCTTAGAAAGCTCAGGCGGCGGCGGCGGTAATATCTCAGCTCTTACCGCTTGATCAAACGTCCGGTCAATGAGAGGGTCGAGGAAGTTTCCATGAATTCTTTCAAGTGGTGGCCCAAGTTGTAGTAGCCGCTCTCCATTACGTTCTGCGAGTTCGAGTTCGTTGCGGGGTTGAATACCTTCCATATTCATAATAGCGAGGAACATATCAACATAGAATGCACGTTCTATACGTTTCTCAACACCTTTTATATCCTCCTTCAGGTCTTGCAGGTTCGGGGTCACAGTATATATAGGCTCAATCTTACCTTCTTGTGGCCCCCCACTACTATGAATGGTGAGCCCCCCAGGCAAAGATGAAACTGGCTTGTTCTGAACTGATGCAGGCCCCTGGAGAGGCGGATTGACTGACTTGTCGATCCCTTGCGCCTTGCGCTTCTCTTCAGTTTGCATCTGCCGCGTGTCACCCACCGCAACCATGCCGGGGCAGTTAGACCCATATGCATCTTCTCCTGTAGTCTCCCAACGTATCGCATAACCAGGGAAATTACGGAAACCAGACACGCGAAGGAACCGACCAGAATTGCGGTCGCTCAGCTCTTCCGGTTCATAGTGAACAGATCGAAATGGCATACGGATCGACTGCTGGCTATCAGGATTACTATCAGAGTTAGGTTCAATGAAATGGTTGACGTTATGCCACGCATCATAGTTGCCTAAGTCCCAATTACTTTTGACTGACTGACTAACTTTATCCAAGCCATAGGTCCGCACCATTTGAGCCGCCGTCATCTGTAGCTCACGCCCAGCGGTATCCACATCCAATCTGCCGTTGTTGGAAATATAGTAAGCACCCATTGTATGCGTATAAAAGCGGGCTACATCCTCAAAATCATCAACGTGCGTCATGAAAGAAGTACCAAACTGCATTAACTCTCCCAACATCATAGGAGCCATTGAATACAGGTTACTGCCGTTAAATATAGCGCGCATTATAAGTTCTACCTGTTGCAGCCATAGCTTAACCGGCTGAAACTGAGCAAGCTGAGGATCAGGCGTATCAAACTTGAACCATGGGCGCGCTGGTGACATGACCCCAGCGTGCATACCCGCCGTAGCCGTGCGCAACGCCCACGATCCAGTGTTGTTGATAATGTTGTTTCGGTTCTCTTGCTTCGCTTTTGAACGATGATCTAACCTAGAGAAGCGGCCACGGTCAGGGTTGAGAAATGCAGATAGTTTCATCATTCTGGGGATGATTGGTTGACGCTCCGTCTTCATCGAAGACATGCGCATGACGTAATAGTTTTTTTCAGACTTTTTCTTTCCGTGTGCCATGGATTACGCCCCCAGCAACGTTTTGTTAGTAATGTTCAGAGGCCCTAAAGCGCGCGAAATTATAGTAGATGCCCTGCCAGTTCTCCTAGAAGCAAGACCACGGGCTCGGCGCGCTGCCAGGGTTACAGCTTGATCTGCAAAACTAGGTACTTTAATCGGCGCATCTTTAGATGCTGGGGCAGCTAATCCACTATCGGCAGCGTTCGCAGCGGCAGCGGCTGCGCTAGCGAGCCCGCTTGCAGCTCGGGTATTACTAACCGGCGCCTTCTTACCATTAGTTTCCGTAGCGACGGTAGACACAGCGGGAGAAGCTTGCTTCGACGTAGCGAACGCCCGCACCGCTTGCGTTATTGGATCACCCCCGACATCACCATCGCTAGGGCCACCACTTTGGTCTTCGCCAGCACCCGCTGGAGAACTGGGATTTGCCGACCCCATTACAGCTCCAGCGCTTCGAGCCGCGTCAACTACGGCCATGGCGAGAGCTACCGGAGCAGCAGCCGGCGTAAAAGCAAACGGAAGAGCCGCAGCTCTGTTGACATTCTGGGGATTAGTCAAATTGCTGACGAGGTTCGAGAAAAAGCCGCTGATACTGTCGGCATCATCTGGCGAACCAGCTCCCGGCCCCACGTCGCTACCGGCGACCGAGCTATCCGTGCCGGAAACGCCTTCGCCGGGAGCACCCTGACCTTGGCCGGAGCCACCTGTACCTGCGCCGGAACCGCTCACATCAACGCCCGTTACATTAACGTCGCTTTCTGTGCCGCTTGGATCACCATCACCCCCGCCGCCATCGCCATCGCCATCACCCCCAAAACACCAATATTTGACCGGCATTTTTTCGAATTCAGCGCGAAACTCTTCCTTGATAAAACTCAAATCTCGCTTCATCGTCTGACTTCTCCTATATGCTGCACATGGCCCGTGCCGTGGGAGCGAGCCCAGGCCGCTCGTTTGGCAGGCCACCCCCCGGCTTCTGCTCTTTCTCGCAGGTCTTTCGTAATAAACTTCGTCATGCGCAGGAGCCCGCCGTAAGGAGCAAAAGCGTCGATCATCCAAATCTTACTATGATCGCCGGCATTCCAATCACTGGGAACTAGCAGACGAATTCGCTCCAGGTACCCAAACTCCGCCTCTTTCGTCAAATTGGCCCAAGTGAAGAAACCCGTCAACACTCCAGTATCAGACCAAAAAGCATAACATTGCCCCAGCGCAATTGGAGGGACAATCAGCCGATCAAAATCTGCAAGGGACCAGTGTCTGTGAGTTTTGCTAATAACGGCCAGTGTGATTACTTGCCCCAACAAGTGTGTAAATTTCTGGTATTGTTGTATTCCTTCTACCATTTATCTCCAGCCTCCGTTGGGTCATACTCATGGATGGTTTGGCGACCGCCCATCAAGTCCATTACTCCCATCCCAACACCAGTAGCCCCGTGGGGTATTACCAAGGCAGGAATATCTTGCGCGAAAGTGACTGCAAGAGCGTCACCAATGTCAGGGCTGCGGCCTATCCTCACTTTGAAATCTTTCTTTGGCTCAAGATGTATTTTAGACCCATCCAGTGTATACCCAAACTCCCTTTGGGTCAACTCATCATATAGGTCTTGCCCATGTTCATCATTTCGCGTTGGCAGGCACAGTTTAGTCAAGCTATTCTTGAGATTTCCATAGATTTCGTCAGATTTGTAACGGTAGCCCTTTTTGCCTTTGACCCCGAAGTTCACATCTAGGGCATGATATCCTTTATCACGTAGATGGTCAGCAACGGGGCCGCCGACACCTGTGCTGTCAACAAAGATGACAGTAGGCGGTATGCCTAATAGGCGAAGCCTCTTGTGTTCCCCTATTATCATGTCCTCTAGTTCTACAGCATTGAGTCCATTTTTTCTAAGAATAGGTATAGTACGAGCATCATAGCCAACACGAGTATGTATAACGCTGTCATCATCACCATGGCGAGCAACGTCCACGCCCATAATAATCGGAGCATATCTATCAATTGTCGTTTCCCTGGCCATTGCTTCTTCAACGAGATTGGTAGGTATAAACTGCATAGAGCCTTGATCAGGGAACATCCCCCTGACGCGGACTTTGAAGTAGTCACTATCTTCCCCATAGATTTCCTTCTTTCTCGCTATATCTCGCGGGTTGGTGATCTCTACGTCTCGGCTGTCGATATGTCGGCAATTGATATATTTCGAGTGGCGCCCCTCCATGTTGTCCTTGAAACGCCCGGTGTTTTTGGTTGGATTTCCGAAGTCGAATGTCATTGGCTCCCCGTCCGACATCCCACCTTCCCGGACCTCGTAAATCTTGTCCGGTATCCCGGAGGCTTCGTCGAAGAGATACCAAGATGTGGAATTGGGCGCGTGCTGGCCGGCGAACGCTTCCGAATTTTCTTCCCGGCACGTTTGAGCTTGTACGAACCATTCGTCTTTGTCCTCCCCTCGGGCACGAAGCGCCATATTTCCACGAGCAATGTTGAAGTCTGCCCAGTGCGCGGTCATAGATCGTCGATGCCATTTTCCTACCTCCGCCCATGTTTTGGTTCGAAGCTGTACGTCTGTGTTGGCAGTTACGGTTCCCCTACTGTACGGGCGCGTATCAAAGATGAACTTGACAACCCAGGCGGCGAGAGCAGTTTTTCCAATACCATGGCCTGACGCAACGGAAAACTGGATGGGATCAACCGCATGAACTCCGTCAAAAGCTCTGTCCTTGATCTCATCGCCCCAGTCATCGAGAAGCTGGCACGCCCATGCATCTGGCCCATGTTTGCAATTATATTTTTCTTTCCACGGACTTTTAAGTGTAACCATCTTGAGAACAGGGTCGCTATCCCAAGGGAAGTTATACATGACATACCCAAGAGGATCGTCATAAAACGATGCAATATCATCCTCCAGCATCTCCTCCGGTGTGAGTTCAGGCTTAGTCATTGACAGTCCCCACAGTTTCCGTCTTCATCTGTCTCATATACCTCAACCCACCACCCACAGGTCTCACACAGCCACACTAAACTATCTAATTCTTCCAGCACTACTTGGTCATCCAAAAATTCATCCGGGATAGCATCTGTAGTGCTTAACAAGTCGTAAGCTAGTTTGTACGCTTTAGACACTTCTTTTGGAGTAGTCATGGGATCACGTGATACCACGCTAGTCTTCTTTGTTTCTCATGGCAGCTCTCGTCCGTCCTGCCGAAACACGCTCGGCGCGGGACAGACCTTCGTTGACATCGATGCTGTCGTTATACCCACCAAGAACACGGGCGAGGCAATCCAACGCCGCTTGCTTATTGTGGAAGGTGATTTTCGTTTTACGCTTATCCTGGCTGAAGACCCCTTTACCTTCCTTGAATTCAATCAGCTCAAACCCGGCCATGCAGGAGCGCTGAGCCACCGTCATCTCCCGCAAATCCCAATTTGCTTCCCCGCTCTCATCGTCAATATCCAACAATGAAGCTATGTCGGTGAATGCGAGCTTCTCCCACTCCTTGACTACCCGGTCCATTGTTACGTTGTGCTTATCCTCCAAACGCTTGGTACGTTTGGCTATCTCAGCCGCTATTTTGGGGTGTTTTAGGCACCTAGCCCCTTCAGGTCCAGGGAATTCATAACCCGCAGCCCTGGCCGCTACAGTAGGTCTCCCCCCGTTCTCCAGATACTTACGCACGAACGCCATCTGCATTACCGACAGGGGACGATCTATTTTTTTTGGCCTATTTGGGGGATTTCTCTTTTTTCCACCCCACTGGGTATCTTCCGACCCTTGTTTGACACCTAAAGTGTTCTTTTTACTTTTCCTGCTGTATATCTTGGCCATTTTCCGGTGCTCCTTCGCCACACTGCAATAAATTGCGGTGCCATTCAAAAATTATAATAGGTGGCGGGCCTCAACCCCCTGCAAAGCTGAGGCCCGCCGACGCGCTCAACATACTGGGGAAGAGCATGTTTTTTACATACTTCCTAAGCGGAAGCGTGGAGCAGCGTTAGCGGGCATTTTACATCGCAGGACATGCTAAGTCAAGTGGCGGATAGGGGTTAAGTGAAGTTATTGATTTCCTTGGCTTTTTTGGCTATTCTTGGT
>SDBV01001040.1_pt1 | contig 40964 bp, 44 predicted proteins | sample 2277081 | NCBI WGS metagenome assembly SDBV01 (sample SAMN10402039, study PRJNA504765) | marine sediment metagenome | isolation source: marine sediment core GS10_PC15, 223 cmbsf | place: Arctic Ocean: Southern Knipovich Ridge | collected 2010
AGATTGACCTTGGTGCTGAAGGGGTGCAGCATTGCCTGGAGAGGGTAGGCATCGGCTTTATGTTCGCTCCTATTTTTCACCCCGCTATGAAATATGCCGTTGCTTCCCGCCGTGAGATTGGCATTCGAACTGTGTTTAATATCCTCGGTCCGCTTACCAATCCGGCTGGCGCTGAATATCAGGTCATTGGTGTACCTGAGGAAAGCTTAGCCATAAAGATGGCTCAGGTGCTTCAGAAGCTTGATTGTCGCCATGCTTTAGTAGTACACGGCGAGGACGGACTGGACGAAATCTCCATCAACGAAAAAACAACAATATGGGAGCTTAAGGAAAACACCCTTTCTTGTTATACTATAGTCCCTGAAGAGTTTGGCTTTCACAGAGCAACGGTCGAAGAGATTAAAGGAGGCACCACCGACGATAACGCCACCATGCTGCGTAATGTCTTAAAAGGTAAAAAAGGGCCAAGGCGTGATGTGGTTCTCCTCAATGCTGCTGCTGGCTTGGTGGTGGGTAACCTTGCGGGAAACCTTGGAGAAGGTGTGGAACTAGCTCAGGAGGTCATAGATAATGGCAGAGCTCTCCACAAGCTTCAAGAGTTTATCCAAGTGAGTCAGAGCTTTAGTTAGCCTTTGAACCTTAGGGTGAGGGGAATGATATTAGAGGAAATTATCCATGGAAAGTGGCAAGAGCTAGTTCAAAGTCAGGCGGAGCTTCCCCTGACAGAATTAGAGAAACGCATTTTACAAAAGGCTCCCCCTCTCGATTTTGCTAAGGCGTTACAGGGTGATAGTGTTCGCCTCATCGCTGAGGTAAAAAAGGCTTCGCCCTCTAAGGGACTGCTCTGTCTCGACTTTGACCCGGTAGAACTGGCTAAGACTTATGCCGATAACGGGGCTGCAGCTATATCGGTGCTCACTGAGGCTAACCACTTTCAAGGCAGTCTGAAACATCTATCCGCTATAAAAGAAGCCCGTGACTCAAATGGAATCCCCTTGCTACGCAAGGATTTTCTTTTTCATCCCTACCAAATCTATGAATCCAGGGCTTTTGGTGCCGACGCTGTCCTCCTTATCGTTGCCATCCTCACCGATAAGGAGTTGCAAGACCTCCTTTCCCTGACTCACGAGCTGGGGATGCAATGCCTGGTTGAAATTCACGACCAGGATGAGCTGGAAAGGGCTGTTCAGAGTGCAGCAAAAATTATTGGCATTAATAATCGCAATCTGCATACCTTTGCCGTGGATATTACTACAACTGAGCGGCTCTGCCCTCTGGTTCCCAAAGACCGCATAATCGTTAGCGAAAGTGGTATCAGAAATCGAAATGATATACAGAAATTACGAGAGTGGGGCGTTGATGCTGTTCTTATCGGTGAGACTCTGGTTACCGCTACTGATGTCGCCGCAAAGATAAAGGAGCTAGTGTGACCAAAGTTAAAATCTGTGGTATTTCTCAAGTCGCCCATGCTCTGGCGGTGGTAGAAGCCGGTGCTGATTTCGTTGGGTTGGTGTTTGCCCCAAGCAAGCGCCAAGTGTCGTTGCAAACAGCCCAGCAGATAGTCCAGGAAGTGAAAAGGTTCGGGCAGCGTCCTTTAGTAGTAGGGGTCTTCGTGAATATTGTTGCCCGTGAGGTGAACCGGCTTGCCACCTTCTGTGGGCTTGATTGGGTACAGTTGAGCGGGAATGAGTCCTGGGAGTACTGCAAACAGATAGAAAGACCAATAATAAAAGTTATCCATGTGCCGAGTACCAGAGACACTGAGAAAATCATGGATGAGCTATCCCTCGGTCATAAAATATTGGCTTCTGAAGGCTTCACCGGTCTTCTAGACACTGAAGTGAAGGGTGCTTACGGGGGAACAGGGCAGACCTTTGAATGGGAGCTGGCAAGCCAAGTGTTACAGAAGTACCAGATGATAATCGCCGGGGGTCTCTCCCCTGCGAACGTAGGGCAAGTAATTCAAACTGTTAAGCCCTGGGGAGTGGACATTTCCACCGGTGTTGAAACCGAAGGCAGTAAAAACGTCGCCAAGATACAGGCATTTATCCAAGCGGTGAGGAAGGTTGATGAAGATGTTAGATAAACTTCCTGACTCGCGGGGTTACTTTGGACAGTTCGGGGGTAAGTTCGTACCCGAAACCGTTATGTCTATACTCAAGGAATTAGAAGATGCTTACCAGGATGCCCAACAGGATAAAGAATTTCAAAGCTACCTTGCCCAACTTCTTAAAGATTATGTAGGTAGACCAACACCACTTTACTTCGCCAGTAAACTTACCGAGCATTGTGGCGGGGCAAGAATCCTTCTTAAGAGAGAAGACCTGGCCCATACCGGTGCGCATAAGATAAATAATGCCCTAGGTCAGGGGTTCTTAGCTAAAAGAATGGGGAAAGGCCGAGTGGTGGCGGAGACAGGGGCAGGGCAGCATGGTGTGGCGGTGGCCACAGTGTGTGCCTTATTGGGGCTGAGCTGTATTATCTATATGGGTGAAGAGGATGTTCATCGACAATCCATGAATGTTTTTCGGATGAAGCTTCTTGGAGCCGATGTGCGCTCTGTATCCTCGGGGAGTCGCACCTTGAAGGATGCTATCAACGAAGCCATTCGTGACTGGGTAACCAATATTCAAACCACCTACTACCTTATGGGTTCTTCAGTAGGTCCCCATCCATATCCAATGCTGGTGCGCGGCTTTCAGTCGATAATCGGGCGAGAAACACGGAAGCAGATACTTTCAGATTATGGACGGTTACCTGATTATATTATTGCCTGTGTAGGCGGAGGAAGTAATGCTATCGGAATTTTCCACTCATTTATAAATGATAAAAAGGTCAAGCTGATTGGCGTTGAAGGAGCTGGGCAAGGGTTAACTGAAGGTAAGCACGCTGCTTCTCTGGTAACAGGGAGCCCTGGCGTACTTCATGGAGCTCACACCTACATATTACAAGATGAAAACGGGCAAATAGAGGAAACTCGTAGTATTGCCCCCGGTTTAGACTATCCCGGAGTAAGCCCGGAGCACAGCTACTATAAAGACACCAAGCGGGTAGATTATGTAGCTGTTAACGATAATCAGGCGCTGGAAGGATTTCAACTTCTCACCACTAAGGAGGGTATAATCCCAGCCTTGGAATCGGCACATGCAGTATACTATGCCACCAAGATAGCACCAGATATGAGTAAGGACACACTTGTTGTGATAAACCTCTCTGGTCGTGGTGACAAAGACCTGCATATAGTGGCTGAAGTGTTAAATATAGAATTATGAGTCGTATTACCTCAATATTTGCCAGACCAGGGCACAAAGCACTAATTGCCTACATAACAGTAGGCTATCCTACTTTGGACGCTACGTTAGAGATAGTCCCTATATTGGCAGCGTCAGGGTGTGATATTATCGAGCTGGGTATTCCCTTCTCTGACCCGCTCGCCGATGGTGCAACTATACAAGAGGCAAGCTATCGAGCACTTCAAGCCGGAGTGACACCGAAATATTGCCTTGAGTTGGCGAAACAACTTCGTGAAAAGGTAGATGTGCCTTTGATATTTATGACCTACTATAACCCGGTACTTCGATTTGGACTGGAGCCGTTTTGTGTCGCTTGCAACCAGGCTGGCATAGATGGTCTGATTATTCCCGATTTACCGCCTGATGAGGGGGCAGATTTAGAGAATTTTACCAAGCAGCATGAGCTGGACCTCATTTATCTCCTTACGCCTACCAGTACTGGAGAACGCATCCGTCTGGTAACTGAGAAATCACATGGCTTTGTCTATTTAGTCTCTCTGACTGGGGTCACTGGGCCGAGAGAAAGCCTACCTGCCGGGCTTGAGGACTTTGTAAGTAGAGTAAGAAAAGAGAGCAACAAACCCCTTTGTGTAGGATTTGGCATCTCTACACCAGAGCAGGCATCCAGGGTAGCTAAGGTGGCTGATGGTGTTATTGTAGGGAGTCGGCTCATTCAACTAATTTGTGCCGAGGGCATTCATTATCAACCTATAAAGGACTTTGTCAGTGGCTTACGAGAAGCTCTTGACAAGCAAGAAAACACGAAGTAAGCTTCTTCTTAAGATGAATTGTGTCACTAGCTTTATCTCCTTAATCAAAAAAGGTAAAAATGTATTATTTTGCTTATGCCTCTAATCTTAACAGGAAACAGATGCTGGAACACTGCTCAGACAGCAAGCCTTGGCTGGTAGCTACCCTCCCCAATTATCAGTTGGTGTTTGCCGGTTGGTCTCGGCAATGGCATGGTGGCTACGCTACTATCAAGCTGTCGAGAGGGGATAAGGTTATTGGTGCTGTTTATGAAGTTTCAGAGAGAGATTTAAGACGACTGGATAAGTATGAAGGCTATCCTGGTAACTACGACAGAATGAATGTAACAGTATTTGGTGAAGTTGGCGAGCCTATCGAGGCAACAACCTACATCAAGTCGGGGCAATTAGAAGAGACACAACCTTCAAAGGAATACCTGGCTGTCATTCAGCAGGGCTATAGAGATTGGGAATTAGTCTAGAGAATTTACCCTTTGTGATGGCTTGGCATCTGATTGCTGCTCACGGTTTATAAGGTTCTTACGGCAACGGCGCATACTTTGAATTCTGGGATTTTAGCCGCCGGGTCAAGCGCATCAACGGTTAATATATTAGCCGCTGCCTCTTTAAAATGGAAAGTCATAAAGAGCACTCCTCGTGGCGACCTATCGGTTACCTTGACTTTAGTTATAAGCTTCCCGCGTCGAGAAGCCACCTCAACTAAGTCTCCTTCAGAGCAGTTGAGTTTTGCTGCATCTTCAGGATTGATTTCAACCTCAGCCTCAGAACGTATCTCAGCTAGCCCCGGTGAATGCCTGCTTATGGTTCCCCCGTGCCAGTGGTATAGAATCCTTCCTGTTGTCAGAATAAAGGGATATGTTTCATCAGGCAACTCAAAGGCTTCACGATAGTGGGTAGAGTGAAACTTCCCTAAGCCTCGAGAAAAGGTACCCTTGTGCAAATATTTCGTACCTGGGTCATTACTGTTACGGCAGGGCCATTGCAACCCCAATTTAGTTAGTCTATCGTAGTGAACACCACCGTAGATGGGAGTTAGAGAAGCAATCTCTTCCATTATTTCACCGGGGTCTTTATATTCCATATGGTAACCTAAACGGTCAGCCAACTCTGAAATAATCGACCAGTCGGGTTTGTTTTCCCCAATAAGATCAATAGCTTTGCATACACGCTGGATTCGCCGTTCCGTATTGGTGAAAGTACCATCTTTCTCGGCAAAACTAGCCCCAGGAAGCACTACATCAGCTAATTTAGCGGTTTCGCTCAGAAAAATGTCTTGAATCACTAAAAATTCGAGGTTCTTTAAACCATCCACCACTCGTGTGCTGTCGGGATCGGTTAGGGCAGGATCCTCGCCCAAGATATACATCCCCTTAATCTTTCCCGTCTTAGCCCCGTGCATTATTTCGACAACAGTCAATCCTGGTACACGAGGAAGCGAAACGTGCCAAGTCTCTTCAAACTTACCTCGACTAACCTCGTCAGTAACCGACTGGTATCCCGGTAAGAGGTCGGGTAAAGCTCCTACATCACAGGCACCCTGGACATTGTTCTGCCCTCGTAAGGGGCATACCCCAGCGCTTTCTTTACCCACATGACCGGTAGCCATAGCCAGATTAGCCAGAACCAAGACATTGTCTGTACCAGTCGTGTGCTGAGTTATTCCCATAGCAAAGAGGATAAGGGCTTTAGGAGACTGAGCATATAGGCGCGCTGCCTGGAACAGGTCATCGGCAGGAACCCCTGTTATCTGGCTTACAATAGCAGGCGGGTAATCCTTGACAGTCTCCCTTAGTTCCTCAAATCCTTCCGTCCGAGTCTGGACAAAGTCGGCATCATACCAGCCCTCAGCGATGATGATATGGAGCATACCATTGATCAAGGCGACATCAGTGCCAGGTTTTTGTCTCAGCCAAATATGAGAAAAGTCAACCATCCCTATCTTGCGAGGGTCGGCTACTATTAACTTTGCTTTACCATTTCTGACTGCTTCCATGACTTCAAGAGCGATTATAGGGTGATTCTCCGAGGTATTAGACCCAATGATAAATATGCAATCGGCGCCTCTGATTTCGGCGATGGAGTTAGTCATTGCAGCACTTCCAAAGGCGGCTGAAAGGCCGGTAACGGTAGAAGCATGGCAAAGCCGAGCACAGTGGTCAATATTATTAGTGCCCAGAACCGCCCGGGCAAACTTCTGCATGAGGTAGTTCTCTTCGTTGGTACACTTAGCTGAGGATAAGCAAGCCAAACTGTCTGGCCCTGACTCAATCTTAATTTCAGCTAACCTTTTAGCCACTAACTCAAGTGCCTCTTCCCAGCTGGCTTTCCTAAATTTGACTTCTCCCTTTTCGTCCTCTCGTATCAGGGGGGTAGTAAGTCTTTCTGGATTGTGGACAAAATCAACACCAAACTTCCCCTTAACGCAGAGCCGACCTTGGTTAACCACCCCGTTGACTGATGAGGTAACCTTAACAATACGATTATTCTTGACATTGAGCTCTATGTTGCAACCGACGCCGCAATATGGACAAACCGTTGTTACCTTTCTGAACTCCCACTCGCGCCCCTGGGATCTGCGGCTCTTCTCGGTGAGAGCACCTACCGGACAGACAGCTACGCACTGACCACAAAAGATACAGGTGCTGTCGAGTAAGGATCTATCAAAGGGGGCAGCCACTTTAGTGTTAAAGCCGCGGTGAGTAAGGTCGATAGCCTCGACAAACTGGACCTCGTTACAGGCAGTAACACACCGCTCGCAGAGAATACACTTGTTATAGTCCCTAACGAAGAACGGGTTGGTCTCATCTAAGGGATAGGCATGTTTTTCTCCCTCAAATCTGGTGCTGGAAACTCCCAGCTCATAAGCATACTTCTCCAAGTCGCAGTCGCCACTCTTTTCACAGGTCATACAATCAAAGGGGTGATCAGAGAGAAGGAGTTCCAGTACCTGTTTCCTGGCCTTGATGACCCTCTTGGTGTTAGTTTTGACTACCATATTGTTGGATACCGGGTAAACACAGGATGCCACCAGGTTTTTGATTCCAACAACCTCAACCACGCAGAGACGACAGGCAGCGGTCGGAGCCATATCTTCCCTGTAGCACAAATGAGGGATTTCAATCCCAGCACTTTTGGCTACTTGAAAGACAGTGGTCCCCTCACTTGCGCTGATTTCTTTATCATCTATTTGCAAGGTGACTGTGCTCATCAGCTTTTCCTTCTCGCCTGTTTTGCTACTCTTTTATCGTGTGGGGGAGGTGGTGGTACCGGTTCGCCGGAGAGTATCTTCACCGCATTAAAGCGTGGTGGGCAGACACTCATGCAGATGCCGCATTGGGTGCATTTGTCTTGGTCGATGACATGTATTATTTTCTTGCCACCTTCAATGGCTTCGGCTGGGCACTGGCGTAAGCAAATCATGCAAGCCTGGCATTTGTCAGGATCGATATAATAAGAAATGAGTGCTCTGCATACTCCAGCTGGACACCTACAGTTTTTAATATGTTCTTCATACTCGTCACGGAAGTATTTTATGGTGGTTAACACCGGGTTAGGGGCAGTCTGTCCCAAGCCACATAGGGCCGAGCCCTTTACTCCCTCGGCTAACTCAGTGAGCAACTCTATGTCACCATCGACCCCTTTCCCCTCAGTGATTCGGGTTAATATCTCCACCATCCTCTTAGTACCCAAGCGGCAGGGAACACACTTACCACAGGACTCAACCTGAGTGAAGGCTAGAAAATATCGGGCTATATCCACCATACAAGTATTTTCATCCATAACTACCATTCCACCCGACCCCATGATAGCGCCGATAGACTCTAGAGAACCGTAGTCTATAGGCAAATCCAGGTATCTTTCGGGGACACAGCCTCCCGACGGACCACCCATTTGCACTGCTTTAAATTTCTTCCCTTGGGGTACTCCACCACCAATGTCAAAAACCACCTTTCTTAACGAGATGCCGATGGGGACTTCTACCAAGCCGGTGTTGTTTATCTTGCCGGCAAGGGAGAATATTTTAGTTCCTTTACTTTGTTCCGTGCCTATGTTGGCATACCAATCGGCTCCATTAAGGATGATGGAGGGAATATTAGCATAGGTTTCTACGTTATTAATATTGGTGGGTTTGCCCCATAGGCCTGATTGGGCTGGGAATGGTGGCCGAGGTCGCGGCGTGCCTCTTTTACCTTCAATGGAAGCTATGAGAGCCGTCTCTTCACCACACACGAATGCTCCAGCGCCCTCCTTTACCTTTATCTCGAAATTAAAGTTAGAGCCCAAAATGTTCTGTCCGACAAGCCCCAACTCCTGTGCCTGAGCCAATGCTATCTTTAGATGTTCTACGGCAATGGGATATTCAGCTCGTACATAAATGTAACCTGTTTCAGCTCCTATGGCGTAGGCAGCAATAAGTATCCCCTCCACGACGCTGTGTGGGTCGCCCTCCAGTATTGCTCTATCCATAAAAGCCCCTGGGTCTCCCTCGTCACCGTTGCATATGATATACTTAACATCCCCGACAGCACTTCTGACAAACCCCCATTTTCTACCAGTGGGGAACCCTGCCCCCCCTCGACCCCGTAAGCCAGATTTTGTCACCTGACTGATTATTTCCTCCGGCCTCATACTGAAGAGAGCCTTCTCCAAAGCGAAATATCCGCCACGGGCGATGTAGTGCGATATATTTGTCGGGGCTATCACACCACAGTTGCGAAGCACATTCTTCTGCTGCCCTTTATAGAAAGGGATGTCACGTGTATAGGTAATCCTTTGGTTGCTTTGGGGGTCAAGATAAAGTAAACGCTCAATGACTTTGCCACTTTTTAGCGTCTGCGAAACAATGTCGGGTACATCTTCAGGAGTGAGTTGTTGATAGAAGATATCCAGAGGGTCAATGACTATAACCGGGGCCCGGGCACAAAAGCCATGACAACCGGTCTCTCGAATCTCAATCTCATCCCCCAATCCCTGCTTTTCCAGTTCTTCCTTGAAGGCGTCTCTAATTTGCTCAGCACCATAGGCTCGACAGCCGGTCATGCAGATTCGAACACAGGTCTTGTCTGGGTCCATTTTGGTTGTGAGTTTGCTGCGAAGGTCTTGTAGTTCTTTAGTGTTGCTTAGTTTCCCCATCAAGACTCCTTACCAGTCTGCACATAGCCCTCAACAATAGTTCTAGCTTTCTGAGGGTCGAGTTTGCCATAATAGGAGCGATTAATTATCATCACTGGTGCTAAAAAGCAAGTTCCGAGACAAGCCACTGTCTCTAAGGAGAACTGGAGATCCTCAGTGGTTTCTCCCTCATTAATACCCAGAGTCTGCGTTAGTGTCCTCAGGATGGAGTCGCTCTGCTGGACATGACAAGCTGTTCCCCGGCAAACCTGTATTATGTTTCTACCGCGTGGGGTTAGGCAAAATTGAGCATAAAATGTCACCACTCCGTAGATACGACTCAATGGAATCTTGACTTCACGGCTTAAACGGACTAACACCGCTTCAGGAAGGTATCCATAGACATCTTGTACCTCCTGTAGCATGGTAATCAGAACATCTTTTTGGCCCTTGTATCTTTCCAGAATTGGATCCAAGGGCGATAGATCTATATCTTTAGGCATGGTAAGCTTCCCCAATTAATACAACTACGCCAAACAGAGAGAAGGCACTGCTCAGTCCTCTGTTTAAACCAATTTTGCATTACAATCTCTTTAATGACGACATTACTAAACAAGAGAATCTTTGTTAAAACTGGCCTTAATAATTCTTCTCTTATCAAGACTAGCCATTCCAGAAGACTTTGAGAGAAGTCACGACTTTCCCTGCGTGGCCTTGTCTTGTAGTATACTCGGCATTTCAAAGCATGTCAAAATAACCGTGCCTGTATAATAAAGAGTGTGGTAAAAATCTGGATGAATAAAGATCCTTGCGTCACAGCTCACTACGGCATATAATAGGTCTGGAGAGGGGTTAAATAACTAACCAATAGCTGGTGATGAGGCGACGTAGCCAAGTGGATAAGGCGGGGGTCTGCAAAACCCTTATTCAGCGGTTCGAATCCGCTCGTCGCCTCCAATTATCTTAATTCAGCCTTGCCGGGGTGGCGGAATGGCAGACGCAGCGGACTTAAAATCCGCCGGAGCAATCCTTGTGGGTTCGAGTCCCGCCCTCGGCACCAGCAAAAATAGCTTGGATGCATCATTAATCGCTCGGGTGAGTCCACGCATTTGACACCTAGCCATAGTAATTGGTACAATGTGTCGGAGGTCAGAAAATTTACGCTATTATTGAAATTGGTGGAAAGCAATATAAGGTAACCCCAGGCCAGACTCTAGATGTAGATCGCTTGGATGTGCCCGAAGGTGATACCATTGACCTGGAGAAGGTATTACTTATTGCTAATGGTGACAGGATAACAGTAGGTACACCTACTATTGACTTGGCTAAGGTGGTAGCTACTTCGCAGGGAGAGGGTAAGGGCAAGAAAATTATTGTTTTTAAGTATAAGCCAAAGGTGCGTTACAGCAAGAAAACGGGACATCGTCAATTTTATACCAGGCTGGTTATAGATAAGATAGTTGAGCCAGAGGCTTCGCAAGGCGAGCCTGCGAAGAAGACTCGGCAGCCTAAGAAAGAGGTAACAGCAAGTGGCACATAAAAAGGCAGGGGGGACAAGTCGCTATGGTCGTGATAGTCAGTCCAAGCGACTTGGAGTAAAAAGATACGCCGGACAGCGCGTTAATGCCGGAACTATATTGGTTCGGCAGCGCGGCACACGCATTCACGCCGGTAATAACGTTGGTGTGGGTAAAGATTACACCCTTTTTGCCCTTATTGAGGGTGTGGTTAAATTTGAGCCGACCAGCAATAACAGGAGGAAAGTTAGCGTTTACGCTAGCTAAATAAGGTGAAGGATAAGATTCATCCTAAATATTATACTGATGCCCAGGTAGTCTGTTCTTGCGGTAATACCTTTACCACTGGCTCCACCAGGAAGCTGCTAAAAGTTGAGCTCTGCAGTAAATGTCATCCATTTTTCACGGGAGAGCGCAGAATGGTAGATACCTTAGGGAGGGTAGAACGGTTTAGGCGACGCTACAAAATAGAGGATTAAACAGGTATAGTTGTGAGAACAGGAGCGAGTTTTTCTAGGCCGCTCCTTTTTGCTTATTAGGTGGTTTTATTATGGCTAAGAAATTTCATTATGGGGGGCAGGCAGTCATTGAAGGAGTGATGATGCGGGGGCAGAAGACCGTGGTAACTGCAGTGCGTCGTTCTAATGGTGAGCTGACTATGGATGTTCAGCCGTTAGCGACTATCTATACTGGCCGGATGAGAAAAATTCCATTTCTACGGGGCATCATTGTTTTAATTGAGGCTATGGTTCTGGGTATTAAGAGTCTGCTCTACTCGGCTAATGTATCTCTAGAGGAAGAAAAAGAAAAGATTTCAGGATGGTTGGTTTGGGTTCTGTTAACTGTTTCCTTGGGCTTATCTGTTGCTCTGTTCTTTATGGTTCCCCTGTTCCTCACCAGGTTAATTAACATTAACTCATCCCTGGTGTTCAATCTGGTAGATGGCTTTATTCGACTGACTATTTTTATCGTTTACCTCAAATTGTTAACGTTAGCACCTGACATCAGGCGGGTATTTGCTTATCATGGTGCTGAGCATAAAGTAATAAATGCCTATGAAGATGGTGCTCCACTGGAAGTAGAAGCAGCCCAAAAATATAATAAAGCTCATGTGCGTTGTGGCACTAGCTTTTTGTTTGCCGTTTTAATTATATCCATCTTAGTTTTTGCCCTCGTTGGTTTACCTTCGTTATGGTTGATAGTGCTGTCGCGAATCATCCTCATACCGGTTATTGCAGCCCTTAGCTATGAAGTAATCCTTTTTGGGGCTAAACATAAAAGGAATGGTCTGGTCAGGATTATTTTGGCTCCCGGATTGTTGTTACAGACGCTGACCACAAGGGAGCCCAATGACAGCCAGTTAGAGGTTGCTCTATCGGCGTTAAAGAAGGTTACGGAGATTGACCAGCTTGAGGAAGCGACTTAGGCTTCTATATCTTGTTTGGGTAGCTGTTGAAAGAAGCAGGTCTTATGACCAGTATGACACACCGGCCCTGCAGGTTTTCCCTTGACCAGAATGGTATCGCTATCGCAGTCCTTCCATACTGAACGTACCTTTATGTAGTTGCCTGAGGTCTCACCCTTATGCCAAAGCTCCGATCGGCTACGACTGTAAAACCATACATCACCACTGGATAAGGTTCGGCGCAGTGCCTCCTCATTCATATAGCCCAGCATCAACACCTCGCCAGTATCGGCATCTTGGGCTATAGCTGGAATAAGTCCCGTTTCATTAAACTTTAGATTCTTTAGCAACCTCGCCTCCATTAAGCAGCCTAGCCAATGGTAGCTAATGCCTGTTTCAGGTTAATCTGTTTGGTATAAAGTGCCTTGCCGATAATGGCACCCTCAGCGCCGAGCTGTTTCAATATCTTAAGATGGGTTATTGATGAAATACCACCAGCCGCGATAACAGGTAATTGGATGGCATCTATTAGCTCTGTGATTGCAGTGAAGTTAGGTTCGGTGAGGGTACCATCGCGGCTAATATCAGTGTAGATAAAACGCCTTACTCCAAGCCGTACCATAGCCTTAGCAAATTCCGTAATTTCTAGTTGCGTCTCTTGGCGCCAGCCATGAGTGGCAATTTGTCCCTGCCGAGCATCAATGCTTACAATAATAGATTCACTAAACTTACGACAGGCCTCTTCAATTAGTTTGGGTATTTCCACAGCAGCTGTACTTAAAATAATACGCTCTATGCCAGCTTTAAGTAACTGCTCTATTGTTTCCAGTTTACGGATGCCACCACCCAGTTGAGTGGGAAGCAGGACAACGCTGGCTATCGCTTTAATAATATCCAAATTGCAGGGCTCACCCATAGCAGCACCATCAAGGTCAACGATATGCAGCCTTGGTGCCCCCAGCGATTGCCATTCTAGAGCTACATCTATCGGGTCATCTGAGAATATCGTTTCCTCATTATAATCACCCTGATACAGACGAACACACTTTCCATTTCTAAGGTCTATTGCAGGAATTATTTCTATTGGTTTCACCCCCCATCCCTAATTTATATTAGGGGCATTATATCACCATTATTACTGCCGTAACAATTTAGGGCTGAATTTCCCTTTTAGTTATGTTGTAATATTTAAAAGCCATTCTAGAAAATGGGAGAGAAAGGGGGTGATGAGAAAGCATTGACAAACTCTCACAAGAGGGCTAAACTCAAGTTCCAACATGTGAAATGACCTTAAAATAGCAATATTGATTGAGGAGTGGATGAGATGAAAGAAGGACGTTTAAACCGCTAGTCTATTGCGGTGACTAGTGCCCTTGTTAGTTTGAGTGACTTGAGTTACACAAAGTGTTAGTAGGGGCGTTGGAAGGATAACCTTAAATAGTGAGGCAACTATGGAATTTTCAGATTTATGGCTGTGGCTCATATTCGTAATCATCGGTCTCTCGCTTGTCTTATTGGAACTTATCGTTGGCGTGGAGACTGGTCTTGACTTGGTATTCATAGGCTCCACCTTCATTCTTGGAGGCCTGGTGACCTGGCCGTTTCATTCTTGGCTGCTAACAGTTATCGTTACCAGCATAATCTGTGTAGCCTATGTCGCTCTCGGCAGAAGATATGTCCACAGATGGACCGCGGCAAGTAAAGCCAAAACGAACATTGATGCCATTATTGGCAGACAGGGAATTGTGCTGAAAAGTGTCGCCAAAAATGTTGACGGTTTGGTTAAGATTGGCTATGAGCAGTGGAGAGGCCGGGCAGAAGAAGACATCAAGCAAGGGGACGAAATAGTTGTCACTGGGATCAGTGGCGCTACTTTAATCGTCGAGAAAATCAAAGGAGGTAATTGAAAATGAGTGCAGGTGTTATAGTCCTCATAATCTTCCTGGTGCTGGCAGTTATCTTGCTTGCCAAATCGGTGATTATCATTCACCAGGCTGAGAAGGGTCTGGTAGAGAGGTTCGGTAGGTACAAAGAAACCCTGGACCCGGGGCTCAAGTTTATCATCCCATTTGTGGATTCACTTAAGATTAGGATAGACATGCGGGAAACCGTCCTCGATATCGAGCCCCAGCCAGTCATCACTAAGGACAATGTTACCGTAACCGTAGATGCCGTGGTCTACTACTATGTGACCGAAGCCAAAGCTGTCAGATACGAAGTGGCCAACTTCTTCGCTGCCGTCAGCAAGCTGGCGCAGACAAACATGAGAAACGTAATCGGTGAAATGACCCTTGATGAGACCTTGACATCAAGGGAACGTATCAATACTGCCTTAAGGGAAACCCTTGATGAAGCTACTGATAAGTGGGGGGTAAGGGTAACCAGGGTGGAGGTTAAGGAGATTGAGCCACCCCATGACATATCTGAGGCTATGAGCAAGCAGATGAAAGCGGAAAGGGAAAAGAGAGCCACTATCTTGGAAGCAGAGGCATATAGACAGAAGCAGATACTGGAGGCTGAGGGAGATAAACAGAATGCTATACTACTGGCTGAAGGTGACAGGCAGTCAGCGATATTGAGAGCCGAGGGTGAAGCTCAGGCGATAGAGAATGTATCGACGGCAGCAAATAAGTTCTTTATTGGCAATGCACAGTTACTGAAACAGCTTGAAGTGACTCAAGCCTCCCTGCAAGATAATACCAAGCTGGTTGTATCCGATCAGTCAAGGCTGATTAATGTTCTGGGACTTGGCGAAGCGTTAGGCGAAACACAGTCGAAAGCTGGGAAATCGAAATCAAAGTAAGCGCTTATCTTGATATAAGACAATTACCTAGTAGGTTTAGGAGCCTGAAGGGATGAAACAAGGGCACCGGAACTGCTATGTAATGATGCGGTGATTGGTGTCCTTTTGTTTTACAATTACCTTTTTAAACTTCTTGAATTGAAGCAGTAATCAGGCTAACTTCCTTGCTACTCTATCTGCCATGTTTCAATTTCAAATGTGCTACTACTAGTGGGGAAGTTTAAATCGACACCGGATGGGTCTGTCCAGGTAATGGAAGTGTTCGATTGTAACTGAACTTCAGTATCCCCAGCCACAGACCCGTAAAATTCACCGTTAGGGTTGAACCAAGTTGTACCTTCAATAGATATGACGAATACAAAGTTATTAGGGTCACCGGTAACAGTAGCGTCAAGTTTGACATCTCCTACGGCTATGATGACTCCTGACCCTTCGATAGTAACTTTGTTTCCAATGTCAATACCGCCTTGAGCGAATAGAGTCTGCCCATTAAGATGTAGGACAAAGCGATTGCCCTCGGCTCCGACGTCTAGGTCCCCGGTAACATAGACAGTCCCGCTAAGCCCTACTTCCAAATCGTGAGACCCCGTGTTTTTGATGTTGAGTCTTCCTTCTCTATATAATGGCCCAATACCATCGGTCGACCAGGGAGTATCTTGGATAAATATTTTGGCGTCAGCGACACCTTCAAGAAAAGGTGTTTCATTTTTTACATCGTCCCAGAAGTAATCAGAGAATTGGTCGGCTGTTGGCCAAGAATCTCCATTATAGTAGTCTACAACGGTTCCGGTGGCACTTGAACCAGGCTGGAATGTTATATTGTTGCCACTAGTAATGGCATTGTCAAGCAACCAAGAAAAATTAAGATTGGAGACGTAGGTCTCAATTGTGGTGATAGAACCATCATCGCTAGTGGCTGTAGCGGTAATTTTATAAACTGACGCCCCTTCATCCTCGATAGTTACATTGACACTATGGTTATCTATCGTAAATCCTGTCAAGTTCGATGCCCCACCTTCTGGGACTATTAGTCCCCCAAACATTAAGTTCCACAAGGCATCCTCCACACCAGCATCAGCAGCATAGAGCCCATACATCTTCTCCTCGAAGACTTGACCAGCCATAACCCCGGTGCTCATAAAACTCAGAAGAGGACCTAGGATAAGGCCACCTATAAGCAGCAGAATCAAGACTATAGGCAGGGCATATCCTTTCTCACTTCTTAACAATTTATTCAAAGCAGTTTTCATCATTCTTATTTATAATAACGAAAAGGAACCAAGATTGTCAGGTTAACCCTATGGTTAGCACCTATTACACTTCGCAAGATCTTGATGCTAAGGTTCAGGCTAAACACCCGTTTATTAAGCTCTGGAAACAGTGACAATAACCATAGCTATTTGAAATGTTCATAAGTTATGTTAAAATATATTATAAATCAGAGGTGTTGTAGTGAAAGAGGCTATTGAAAATTTTCTAAATTATCTGGGTGTGGAAAAAGGCTTTTCCCAAAATACGGTAGTTGCTTATCGGAATGACCTATATCAATTAGTTGATTTTGTTGGGGAAGAGTCTGCCAGGAGGGGATTCGTTCCATCGTGGGCTGGTTTTAATCGTCAACTTATGATGAGCTATTTACTTAGTCTTAAGGAGAGGAACTATGCTGCCACCACATTCGCCCGTAAAGTAGCTGCGGCTAAATCCTTTTTTGGTTTTATGGTTACTGAAGGCAATATAAAGAGTAACCCGACAGAGAATGTGCATTCGCCCAAGGTTGGAAAGTCATTGCCTAAACCTATCTCACTTAGCCAGGTACGCCGCTTGCTGGAGCAACCGGCCAAGCTATCTACGCTAGAAGCAAAGAGAGATAGGGCAATGCTGGAATTATTATATGCCAGTGGTATGCGGGTAAGTGAGCTGGTGTCTTTGAACCTGGGTGATGTAGATACGGAAAGCGGCTCGGTGCGCTGCTTTGGCAAAGGGCACAAAGAGAGGCTTATCCCTATTTATGACCAAATAGCCATGGCGGTAAAAAAATACATAGAGGAAACTCGCCCTCATTTGGCACGCGGAAAGGATGAGCCGGCGCTATTCCTTAATCCACGTGGGGAAAGACTGACCAGGCAAGGTTTCTGGCAAAAGATAAAAGAGTATGCTAAATCAGCTAACTTAGATACTAAAGTTAGCCCCCATACTCTAAGGCATAGCTTTGCTACTCATATGCTTAGTGGTGGGGCTGACTTAAGGTCGGTTCAAGAATTATTGGGTCACGCTAATGTTTCTACTACACAAGTTTATACTCATCTTACTACCGAGCATATTCGGCGTGCCTATGAGAGAGCTCACCCAAGGGCTAAGTAGCGTGGAGGTTTTTTAAATGCCTGGTAAATCACAGTATGGTCGGGGCAAGCATGTATCCCGCCGTAAAAAGGAAAAAATGAGGCAAGGCACTTTAGCCACAGTTGCCCAACGCCAAGTAATTGCTCAACCTGAAGTACCTGTTTCCCCGGCAAAGATGCCAGCCCCTACGGTAACACCAACCGCAACTCGTTACCCCTATGTAACTGCCGAACTGCGCAGAATTAGTATTCTGGCAGGGATAGTATTGGTTGTGCTTGTAGTGCTAGTCTTGGTTTTGTCCTAATTTATCCTGGGAATGAGCGTTCACCATGGACTTTGAGGCGGCAAGGACTAGGTTAATTGAGCATCTTAGTACTGAGATTAGAGATAAGCGGGTACTGGCAGCAATAGCCCGTATACCTCGGGAACGCTTTGTGCCACCAGAGGAACAGGAATTAGCCTATGAAGATAGACCACTTCCTATAGGCTTGGACCAGACAATCTCACAACCCTTTATTATTGCCCTTATGACGGAGGCGCTAGAGCTTACCGGTACCGAGAGAGTGCTGGAAGTAGGCACTGGTAGTGGCTACCAAACAGCTATTCTCGCCGAGTTAGCTCGCTCAATAATTACAACTGAGCGTCTACCCGCTCTGGCTGAAATGGCCAGGAAAGTGTTGAATAGTCTGTGCTATACCAATATTGTAGTACATCAGGCTGGAGAAACTTTGGGTTGGCAGAAAGAAGCGCCTTACGATGCTATAATAGTTACCGCTGGTGCTCCTAATGTGCCAGATGGGCTTCTAACCCAACTGGTAATCGGTGGTAGGCTGGTAATTCCTGTTGGCTCTCGTTATACCCAGGAGTTATATAAAATCACCAAGCGTCGCAAGAAAAATATAGTTGAGAATTTAGGTGGATGTCGTTTCGTTTCCCTTATCGGTAAGGATGCTTGGGAAGATGAATAAAGAAGGTTAACAGTGGAAGTCCTGGAAGCAATTAAAACCAGAAAGAGTATTCGTAAATATAAGACTACTTCGATAGACAACAAGACTATAGAACTTGTTCTGGAAGCGGCCCGTTGGGCACCATCATGGCGTAATACGCAATGCTGGCGGTTTATTGTGGTGCGGGATGAGGGTGTGAAAACTAAGCTGGCTGATGTGCTGGGCACAAACCAAGCAGCTGAAGCTACCAGAAATGCGCCAGTAGTAATTGTGGCTTGCGCCGTGCTGAGAACGTCAGGTTATAGTCGTGCCGGGCAACCAGCTACGGACAAGGGTGATTGGTACATGTTTGATGTGGCACTGGCTATGCAGAACCTGGTATTGGCTGCCCACTCGCTGGGGTTAGGTACAGTACATATAGGACTCTTTGATGCCAAAAAGGTGGCAACTATTCTAGGAGTACCATTAGATTCTTGTGTAGTTGAGATGACCCCTCTGGGTTACCCTGAACAGGAAACTGAACCTAGACCCAGGCTAAGAAAAGAGTTTTCTGAAATTATATTTTGCGATAAGTATGGTATGGGGCAAGATATTGTTTAACGCCTTCTACGCCTTCTTCGAAACAGGGACATAAGCCATAATAAACCAATTATACCAATGAATGGAAATGGCGTGGAGAAGGCACTTGTGCCTGTTTTGGTAACGGTGGCTGAAGGCGCTGTGGTCGGTTTTGGCGGGGTTATTATTTCCTCTTTTATCTCATATACAGCTAGATTAGCATCAATAAGGTTCTTAGGCACCCATCCCAGCGGATTATTTTTACCCGTTGCCTCAGCCCAGACCCAGCCTGACTCACCTTCTAACTCAAAAGATATGGTTGCCTTGTTATAATCAGGTAGATAGACCAAGGCAGCGGTGTGACCGGGGCCAACTACTATAGCTGAACGGTATCCACCACCTTTATACATAACGGCCAGTAATACGGTGCTGTCTTCACAATCACCATAACCAATCCCATCTTGGTCAATAGTATTTGCCAGCTCATCCGCATTTTGGGCAAACTCTTCATATTTAAACTGGTCTATGTCAGATGTATAGATTACTCTATCCCGGACAAAGCGAAATATCGCCTCTGCCCCCTGTAGTGGGTCGGGGTATTTGTCGGCAATCTGTTCACCTAATCTATAGGCTAGGTCAGTATCTACCCCTAGGCTCTCAAAGGCTATAACTGGTCGAAACCCGGTCTCAGTTATCTGGTAAAAACCATCTTCGCCAAAAGCTCTAGTTCTACTCACTCCCCAGACATCAAATAGCTCACCATTTGTCTCGCGGAAATTGGGAGAAGGAGTTGCCATCACATAACCAGTAGCTGTTAACCCGGCTACCAATGCCAATATTAATCCTGGTAGAACTTTAAATCTTTTCATATAATAATTAAATCTTTAGAACGGTGTTGTTAGTGCAGCGTGGAGTATTAAACCAAAGAAAACGAGATAGCCAAAGACATAGATACCTACTGCTACTGGATTTTGGTTAACATTTACAAATGGTATTTTAGGTGTTAGCTTATCAACAATACGGAACAGGGCTATCCCTACAAGCAAGCTTACCACAAAGCTTACTGCTAATAGAGCCCATGTTCTAAAATCAAAAATATATTCTACTATTGAGCCACCGACCGCAGTGTATGCTGTAGCCGCCCCATGAATGACAAGACCAACAAGGATGAAAAAACCAGCAATGAATAATCCGGTGGCAACAGGGCTTTCTCCTATACGCTGGCGTTCATGAATATGAGGGGTAAGCGCATCTAATACCCTAATCCCTAGCCAGGCAAGAAGAGTACAAATGAGAGAAATCAATACAATCTTAGCTATCCATACTAAAACAATTAGCCAGAAGGGGGTTGCTAAACCTAGTTCAGACATGATAGAAGTTCTCCTTTAATCTAATTACTGATTACCTTAGTAGTAATGGGGTAATATATGTTTCAATAATAGCCGCTGGCAGCAGCAAAGCAAATGCCACCAGTAAATACCTTAAATTCCGCCTCAGGTTAGGCAATAATAGGTTTGCCTTTTCCTTTCTGAATAAAGCTAGTACAGCAGCTGTGCCGAAGCTGAGAGCCGCCGCCTGAGCTAAGATTAAGGCGGGGAGTTCAAAAATGCCGTGAGGAAGCAAACCGGCTAATACATACCCAAGAGATTCTTCTCTAATCACTGCGGTTGATACAACAGCTATTAACCATCCATTAACAGTTAAAGCTAGAATAGGCACCAGGCCAAAAATCGGGCTGAGCACAAAACTTAACAGCAAAGCTAAAACATTCTTAATAAAAATAAGAATAACGGTAGAGACTGTGAACGGAATAAAGATACCAATAAGCTCTTCAGAAAGAGGAATGCTTGCAGTACCAGTAGGGGTAACCAAACCCAATACAAGACCGATACCGAATAGGAAAGTAGCTATAAAAACCCACTTTTTGTAACTCATATTAGCACTTTATCGAAGACTAGTTGACATAATAATTATTCTCTCTTATAGATTTACCTGACTTAAACTTGTTACTGCTTAAAAAACGCTGGATTTAGCCATTAATCTTTAGTTTCAAAAATTTATGGGTTAAGTCTAATGGAATTGAGGTATCCAGTGCAACTATAGGGCAGCTACTTCGTTTAATAGTTCCTGCTATAATAAAGTAAGTGATGGGTAGAAAGATAACCGCTAGACTTATACTGGCTATTTTTAGCACATTGCTATGGGAGGCAGCCTTAGTGGCGATTGTCCTTTGGGGTCTGCCTGAGTTGGGAATTGAGATACCTCTAGCTGGTCTTATTGGCTTGTTGGCTGTCCTGGGCGCATATTCTGTTATCACTTACCGAATTGGCAGCCAAGCCTTGAGGAGGAAACCAATAATTGGTCTGCCAGATATGATTGGCACTAAAGGTAGGGTAGTAAGCCCGTTAACTCCAGAGGGTACAGTCAAAATCGGTGATGAGTTTTGGGAGGCTGCTGCAACAACTAATAGTATAGAAACTGGCGAGAAAATTACTGTGGTGGCACAAGATAGGCTTAAACTCATTGTACGTAAGAGTAGCCTGACTGATTAAGGGAAACTGAATGATATCCATTGATGGAGCTCAGAAATAGGGGAGCGGTGCTATAGTTCGCTTAGCCGTTGGGCTAGCTACTCTGCTTGGTGAGGAGCTTCGCCTTATTAATATTCGAGCGAAAGAGAAAAACCGGGATTAATGAAAATCTGATGAAAATTCAAGTTATAGGCTATTACGTAAAATAGCCGTGGTGCTCATGGTTTGTCCCTAAAATTTAAAGTTGATATAATACAGAAATCGGAGGGGGGTAAGAGATTCTTACCTTTTGCTCTTTATAACTCCCAGTAGACCATGGTAATTCGGGTTTCACTTCCTTTTCATAAACTCGTAGCTCAATGACAGAGCGGGCGGCTTATAACCGTCCGGTCGTAGGTTCGAATTCTGCCAAGCCTACTTAATTTATGTAGAGCTGTTCAGTTTTAAACTTGACTTCCAGCAAGTCAACAGCAAAAGCCTTTATGACAAAAGAAAAAGGGTGAGAGTAAATAGGTAAAGTTATGCCAAAAAAGAAAAAAATCTTCTATGGCTGGTGGATCGTTATAGCCGCCGCTCTTTTGAATTTCTTTGCTGGGGGCACATTCTTCTATGGCTTTACCGTCTTCTTTAACCCTATAAGGGATACCTTCCGTTGGGGAGCCGCAGTCACCTCTGTCGCTTTTATCTTCCAGAGGCTTGAACGGGGTATTTTAGGCCCAGTAGCCGGTTTCCTGGTTGACAGAGTAGGACCGAGGAGGCTAATGCTCTCCGGCTGGAGTCTTGTTGGTCTCGGCTTTCTCTTGATGAGCCGTACTAACTCCCTGTGGGAATTCTATGCCTCGTTTATACTTATTGCAATAGGTTTCAGCTTTGGCTCCCTTGTGGTTGTGAATACAGTCATAGTTCATTGGTTTACCAAGAAGAGAAGTCGAGCCATGGCTTTTGTATATGTGGGTTATGGCGCTAGCGGTACATTAGTCCCATTATTAGCCTTGTCTATTAATCAGTTTGGCTGGAGAACATCCCTGGTTGTCATAAGCATTGTAATATGGGTTATCGGTCTATCCCTCAGTTTAGTGATAAGACATAAACCAGAGCAATATGGTTACCTCCCTGATGGTGAGACCGCAAAGGTAATAAATAAATCAACAAATGAGCCGAACCTCCACTCATCGGGTGAAAAGGTGAGACAAGATTCAGGTTTGTTAGCGACAGACTTTACGGCGAGGGAGGCAATAAGGACGCGAACCTTCTGGCTTCTTGCTTTTACCTTTTTCTTCCAGCATATCGGGACAAGCGCGGTTATGGTACATATAGTGCCCTATCTGGAGAGCGTAAATGTCCCCACAGCAATAGGCGCCATCGCAGTAACGGGCATGACTCTAAGCAGCCTGATTGGGAGGATAGGTTTTGGCTTCCTTGGTGATTTTCGTAATAAGAGGTATCTTATCGCTATAGCCCTTGCCCTCCAGGGCATTGGTCTTTTCATTTTCTCCTTTATAGATGTAGATAGGGTCTGGCTTATCATCCCATTCTTGCTCATCTATGGTACTGGTTATGGTGCACCAACACCCCTGAGACCAGCATTGCAAGCGGATTATTTTGGCATAAGAAGCTTTGGCACGATTATGGGATTGATGGCGAGCATAAGCATGATTGGAGGGCTAGCCAGCCCTGTCTTTGCCGGATGGATCTTCGATCTTACCGGAAGCTATCGCTTTGCCTGGTGGGTGATTGCGTTGACCACAATTCCGGCAATACCTCTAATATTACTAGCCAAACCCCCAAGAGCTAAGCAATCTATCCCATCTGAAGGATAACCCAAGCAGGTTGACTTAGGATAGCCAGTACAGTATGATTTTTGCTAGAAGGGCTTGTAGCTCAGCGGTAGAGCAGGCGGCTCATAACCGTCCGGTCGCAGGTTCGAACCCTGCCGAGCCCACTTCTACAATAAATTCTGTGGAACCCTAGATGGTGTGCAAATTTTCTACTCGCCAGAAAGAGTGTAAGTAAGGAGGAAATAACGACCATGCCTACCTTTACTCTCACACTAACCTTTAGAAGTGACAGCGGCCAGAAGGCATACTGGGAGGGTGCGGTTAAAGAACTACAGGAAAACGGGGCGCGTATCGTTAACCTTCAATCCAAAGTTGGTAAGATTGGCGAACCACCGGAGCTAGTCAACGTAGTCACCATAACATATGACGCACCAAAACGTATTAAGTATAATGAAGAACACTCATAGTCCTGTGACTCTGCCGAATTGGCTGAAATTTAGCCGGGCAGAGAAGTTGACATAATATATTCCCAGAAAAACAGGCAATAGAAATTCAATATCAAACTATATAATAGTCACTCTGTCAAGTTCCCTCCAGTTATACGCTTATTTTGCGTTTTGTAGCACTTTTGTCTATTAAATCATTATAATATGGTAAAATCCACGGTAAAAGACCTAGGTAGCTAAAATATAGAACTAAATTGTTGATGAGTATTATTTTACTTATATTATTATATATAGCCCCTTTGGTATTCATTATTTTAATGGTAGTTTTTAGGGATTCTTTCACTCTACAACAGGCAGGCATCATTACTTCAATTTTCACAGTCATACCAGCCATAGTTAAGGTGCTTGAAATATTATGCCGGTTTAGAACAGAAGGAAACCAGAGTATAATCGACCTAGGAAATTGGTTTAGCCGACACAAATATGAAAATATTGCAAAGTGGATTGGTAAAAGGCAGTATAAACTTGAGCGTTGTTTCAATGCAAGCATTATAATTATTGCTACCTTAGCTTTCCTTGCAGGACTAGTGATGCAGTTATTAGCAACATTTTCTAATATCAAATAACAGGGGACTCTTCTTAAACAATTACGCACTATATATCCGTCACTAGTCTTATTTCCCACCATCTCCCTCTATTTTATTCTTCAAATATCTTAATACCTAGTGGTTTCGCTTTGAAACCGTTAATGACACCCTCACCAGGACATGATGAAATTCCAACCAAACAATCCATTTCAGCCAAAAGATCAACGTAATCCCCTTTGCTTACTGGTGAGGCAAGGTATTCATAGCTACCATCTTTATTATAGACAACATTCATAAAGATATTCAGCACTTCAGGCACGTCATATGCTTTCATACCATATGGTTTTATTAGCTCAGCTAATATATCCTGACAATTTTTATGGCCTTTAATACCCTGATGTAATTCATATGTCATTCTGTTACATCTACCAGGACTAAGAAAATATATTCCCTCTTTTTCCGTAATAACAGTAAACATTACATTACCAAATGGTAGTTTTGAGTATAATTTAGTGGCTTTGGAAAAACTCCTGCTATTATGACGAGTTAACCAAGCAGAGAAACTCTCATTCATATCATGCTCGTTAAATATAATCAGGTCAGCTGCTTGTAATCCTTCTACTTCTATTAACCTTAGTGTTTGCCCTTTCTTTACCTTAAACATCTTTCCTTCACTACTTGGGATAATAAATTCCTCTTTAATCATCATTTTTCTCCTTTAATCTGTTTCATCCTCTCTTATCATATCGTTTATCTTATCTGACATAACATATATAGTGCGACCCAGAATTAGCTTATATTACGCTGGTTTACATAATATTGAAGGGTCGGAAGGAGAGCTAAGATTTCTTACGATACCGGTAAAACAAAGATAGAGCTACTATTACCACGCCGACAAAGAAGATAAGGAGGCCAGACCAAAAGTCGCCTGGCGTTGTAGGCATTGTAGCTACAACCCAAGTCAGGCCGACAGCTATGGCTGAAACTCCTAAACTAAATAGCCATTACCATTTCGTTTGTCTCTCCTGCCGTTTAAGGTGTTCTTCAATATCCTTAATATCCTTAATGGTAGGTTCATTACTTTCCGTCACTGCATCTCCTTTTGACATGCTTCCTCCTCCTTCCCCTCCTATTTCTTTGGATTTGATTTTGGTGACTTCTTCAATGAGGCTGTCTGTGGATTCGGTTATTTTAACCATTTGCAAACCGATTTTCGTTGTGCTAGTGTGCTCAATGTCTAAGAGCGATTCTCTCAACAATTCAGTCTGTTCTTCTAAATTATTTACAACAGCTCTCATAGCATTATTTAATTTCTCACCTAGTCTTGGAGTAATTAAACTCATATATTTATTTCTCTTGCTATACCTTAAAATGGGAGATAATAGTTGTTGTCTGTGTCTAGTTTCAGCTGCTATTTGTTCTTCAGATTTACCATCACGTTCTGTTTCTGCTTCAGAGTCTAGTTCAGCATCTTGATAATATTTGTGTAATTCTATATCAGGTTTGATTCCACATTTTCCAACATTTTCTGCCCACTCAATAATCTCACTTAATAAGCTCTCTCTTTTCTCGTTATTTTGGATGCTTCTAGTCTGACGAATAGTTCGCAACGCCATAATACCAAGAAAAAGCGTACCGCCTCCCACAAGAATTGCCGCAATAAGGTTTATCCAGTTACCAGTAGTCATACTACCATTATACCACAATTTTATTCAATATATTATGTAAACTCACCCCTTATCCTATTTCAGGTGTTTAAGAGGGGCTTCGCCCCTCTCTCTATCCCTCCCCCTCCTTTGGCAAGGGAGGGGGATAAAGGGGGTGGGTTGCCAAATAAAAACTTAAAATAAGGGGCAAAATATTAAGGCAAAAAATCCCTTACTGCTTTAAAAGGTAGAATACTATTCAAAAGATATTTTAGAGGGCTAGATTTTGATTACAGAGCCTCATTTACTTGCTGGGGGGGATGTGCTTAAAATCGATAAGAAAGAAGGATGGTACCAACGGTTGCTGCCACCATCCCGACAATAACTTTCCAACTGAATACTTCTAATTTGCGATTAAGAAGAAAAGAGAAAAATAAGATGAGCACAATTTGAATACTTATAAATGGTTCTACCAAACTAACCGGGCTGTAACTAAGAGCGGTATATCTAAATAGCTGGGCAGTAGTTTGGAATACCCCGGCGATAATAAGCCAAATAAAAGAGGAGCGAGGAAGTTTAACAAGTCGCTCTCGTTGCCCTTTACGGATTAAAAGACCAGCCAATATGAGAAAGGCAAAAACAAAAGAGACAAAAGCGCCAGCTGATGGAGAGCCAATTTCTTCAATACCTGGTTTAACCAGTATTGGCGACACTCCCCAAAAGAAGCCAGCGGCCAATCCGCTAATAATACCTTTGGTTTGGGTTTTAGTAGAAAGCTCACTCTGTTTTTCTGCATTAACACCTTTCTTTTCTATGCTGACCAGTGCCGCCCCTCCAGCAATAAACAAAATACCCAAGACTATAAGTAGGCTAAGGGATTCACTTAAAAAGATAACCGCTAAAATTACGGCAAAGAAGATGCTGGTTCTAGTAAGAGTAGCCGATTTATTGGACCCGATAAGTCGAATACAGGTAAAGGTTAAAAACCTTCCCAGTATAAAATGTATGACGCCGGCTCCTCCAAGTAAAACCCAACCCTGCCAGGAAAGGGACCAGACTTTGTTCCATTCTCCAGTGAAGGTTACCGCTAGCGAGAAATAGAGCGTTCCAATAAACACTGTAATTACGAGGGCGGAGAAAGATTCTCCAGCCCGAAACATCCCTCTTCTTAAGAAGACTGAAGTCATCGCAAAAGAGATGGCTGTTAGAAGAGCAAAAATTAAGCCTATTTCCATACCATTTGCCTCAATGTCTCCGGAATGATACGACGTCTCCTGGTTAAATAGATTTAGCTGTTTTAGTCAGGGTATAGTTGATTAGCTTTAAAAGTTTAGTGAGTCCCCATCTTTTGGCGGCTGAGATGAGCACCGTGTTCACACTCATGGCACCACACTGATCGGAAAGGTAATTTATGGCTGCTTCCTCACCCCAGGTTTTATCACTATCTAATAGCAAATCAATTTTGTTTAGAACCGTAATCCTGGGTTTATCCCTAAGGTGAAGGTCACCAAGAATACCCTCTACTGTTTGACATCGCTCTGGAGCGTTATGTGAAGATAAATCAACTACATGAAGAAGCAAACTTGCTTCAGTTAACTCCTCAAGAGTTGCCCTGAATGCTGTTACAATAGTAAGCGGTAACTTCCTGATAAAGCCGACAGTGTCGGTAACCAAGACGATACTTTTATCAGGGAGGGTTAAGCGTTTGGTAGTTGGGTCCAGAGTAGCGAAGAGCTTGTCTTCAACAAATACATCTGCCTGACTGAGAGCATTGAGTAAAGTACTTTTACCAGTATTTGTGTAGCCAACTAAGGCTACTATAGGAATAGCACTCTTTCTGCGCTGTTGGCGGTATAGCTCACGTTGTTTTCTTATCTCTTCAATCTGAGTTTTCAAACGATGTATTTTCCGTTGGATAAGACGTCTATCAGTCTCAAGTTGTGATTCGCCAGGACCCCTAGTGCCAATGCCACCACCAAGTCTTTCCAGATGGCTCCACTGCCCGGCAAGACGAGGAAAAAGATATTGATGCTGAGCTAGTTCCACTTGTAATCGACCCTCACGTGTTCGGGCACGTTTGGCAAAAATATCTAAAATCAGGGCAGCACGGTCAATCACCTTTACCTGCAGAGCTTCTTCCAGATTTCGCTGCTGTAGCGGTGAAAGCTCATCATCCAAAAGCACTACGTTGTAATCGGCGCTGTCTTTTAACGATACCAGTTCACTTAGTTTGCCTTTACCTAAATAATGGGATTTTGAGGGCATGTGTAATCGCTGGATTACTTTCCCCACTACATTAACCCCGGCCGTGCTGGCTAATTGAGCTAGCTCCTCTAATGAGTCCTCTACTGGCCATCCATTAGCACTTCTTTTAGACGCTACGGCCACCAGAAATGCCCGTTCTGGAGATGCCTGGGTTAGAACTGTTCTTTTAATAATACCCCCTTTATATTCTAACGGCACACATTATATCAAGTTATTTCTTTAACTAGACTTACTTCCAGTATTATACCACCCGGCCAATCGGGACAAGCCTTTGGCTAGTGCTGTATCCGGGATGGTTAATGATAACCTTATATAGCCCTCACCGTTCTTACCATAACCTGTTCCCGGGGTAACGACAACCCCAACCTTCTCTAGTAAATCATTAGTAAAACTAACCGATGTATAGCCTTTAGGAACCCTAGCCCAGATATATAGACTCGCCTTTGGTGGTTTGACTTCAAGTCCAATGCTGTTTAACATATCAATAATTAAATCACGCCGCCTTTGGTAAATAGTATTGTGTTCCTGAATGCAATCCTGGGGTCCGGTTAAAGCCTCGATGGCAGCATATTGAATAGCTTGAGGAATTCCTGAATCTAAATTTGACTTAACCCTCTTCAGGGCATCTATTATCTTAGCATTACCCACCACCATTCCTATCCGCCATCCAGTCATATTATAGCTCTTGGACAGGGAGTGAAACTCCACTCCTACTTCCTTAGCTCCATCTGCCTGCAAAAAGCTAACTGATTGATAACCATTAAAGGTAACCTCTGAGTATGGTCCATCATGACAAATAGCTAAATTATGCTGCTGAGCAAATTTGACTGTCCTGTTGAAAAAATCAAGGTCAGCCACGACACCGGTAGGATTACTAGGATAGTTTATCCACAAGAGTTTCGCCTTTTCTAACACATGAGAAGGTATAGCATCTAAATCAGGCAGAAAATCGTTCTCTTCAATAAGAGGCATATAGTAAGGGTTACCACCAGCAAACACAGTGCCTATTGAATAAACCGGATAGGCTGGGTCGGGTACCAAGGCTATATCCCCGGAATCAATAAAGCACAGGGCAATGTGAGCAATACCCTCCTTTGAGCCAATAAGGGGTAATATCTCCAAATTAGCATCAAGAGAAACGTCAAAACGTTTTTTATACCATTCCGCTATAGCTTGACGCAATTCGGGTAGACCGTCACTCTCTGGGTAGCGATGGTTTACTGGATCTTGTGCTGCCTGGCACAGCCGATTAATTATATGGGATGGCGTAGGGATATCAGGGTCACCTATGGCAAAGCTAATTACCTCTTCACCTTTAGCCCTTTTCTCGGCAATCTTCTTGGTAATCGCTACAAAAAGATAAGGTGGTAAATTTTCAACTCGTTTAGATATTTTCATCAGGCCACTCTCCCGTAAATATTATTTCGGCCAGACCGCTAAGCAATACCTCACCTACCCTATCCCATTCCACGCTCAGTATACCCCCAAGTACTTTTATGTCAACTTTATCATCAATAAAGCCTTTTAGTTGAGCAACAACAGCTATGGCACAGGCGCCGCTGCCACAGGCTAATGTCTCCCCTACCCCCCTCTCCCAGATACGAGCCTCTATCTGCTGGCGGCTGATGATATTAGCTACCTCAAAATTTACCCTATTGGGAAATATCGCCAGCCGCTCCACCTCTGGACCAATCTCAGACAAGGGGAAGTCAGATATCTGGTGTTGCCAGAAATAGACAGCATGCGGATTCCCAATAGAGACAAAGTTCAGAAGTAGTTCCTTATCTCCTACGGTAACCGAATAGTCTAATAGTTTTATGTCAACTATATCCCCTTCTCTTTGCTCTATCGTTACCGGGATATCTTTAGCTCCGAATTTTGGTATACCCATACCAACCTGAATTTTGGTCAGCTTACCCCCTGCCCTATAAAGCTTTATTTTATTTATACCTGATAGCGTTTCTACTGATATTTCCTGCCCCCTGGTATTAGCTAGCCCTCTATCTACAACATATTTAGCCAGGCATCTTAACCCATTACCGCAAACCTCAGCCTCGGAGCCATCAGGGTTGAAGATGCGCATCCGAAAGTCAGCAACATCTGAAGGCAGCAACAGTAGCAAGCCATCGCCGCCGATACCAAAGTGGCGGTTGCACATTGCCATGGCTAGCTGTGACCAATCACGCTTTATGCCACCAGCCTCAATCAGGACAAAATCATTACCAGCACCCTGTATCTTGGCAAAATTCATGATTAACTTAACCTCACCCCATATTCTTCTCTCTCTTTTTCCCCCCCTATGAATTCAGCCACTAATGTTGTGATTTCTGACTCTGCCTTGCTCTGTATATCAAACCACTGTATCCGGTCATCTTTCAAGCGAAACCAGCTATACTGGTGGCGGACAAATCGGTGAGTTTCAAATTTAATTTGCTGTATAGCAGCAGCTAAGGTTAGTTCACCCCTGAGAAACATGCCAATTTGCTTATAGCCTATACCAGACATAGCTGGTAGATTAAAATTATAGCCCATATTTACCAGCTTTTTCACTTCCTCTACCAAACCTTGCTTTATCATCTCATCAACCCTCAAATCAATTCTACGATATAACTCTGCCCTATCGACGGTTAGACCTATTACGAGGGTATTAAATGGCAGTGCCTTCTTATGCTGAAGCTGGCGGAAGGGAGTTTTTGTGCTTCTATGCACTTCAAGGGCCCTTATCACGCGGCGCACATTACGAGGGTCAATCTTCTGTGCGATAACCGGGGCAACTTGGATAAGCTCCTGATACAGCTTATCCTTTCCAACCTCGGCTGCCTTCGTCTCCAGATTGTGTCTAAGTCCTGGGTCAGGTGGAACCTGTGGTATTCCCCAGTCTTCTAATACTGACCAGATATAGAGTCCGCTACCACCTACCAACAGGGCTAAATTGTTACGCTTTTGAATATCCTTAATAGACCTATAAGCTAGTTGTTGATATTGAGCCAGGCTAAAATCCTCATCAGGGTTAACTACATTAATCAAATGATGGGGGACGAGAGATAGTTCTTCCCGGCTTGGTTTAGCGGTGCCAATATCCATACCACGATATACCTGCCGGCTGTCAGCACTTACTATTTCTCCGTTAAAAGTCTGAGCTAGGTTAAGAGCCAATTGGCTTTTGCCTACGCCAGTTGGACCAACTACAGCCACTAAGCGATTCATTTATCTCCTAATCTTTGAGGTTTGTTTGACAATACTCAAAAATTGGTCAGCTTTTAGACTAGCTCCACCGACGAGGGCACCATCTATCTCAGGTTGCTGCATAAACTCGGTAGCATTGGCAGCAGTAACACTACCACCATACAGAATACGCAAATCTTGAGCAAATTCCTGGTCATATAATTTGGCTATTTTATGGCGAATAAGGGCGATAGTCTCATTTGCCTGACCACCAGTAGCTGCCTTGCCAGTACCAATAGCCCAAATTGGCTCATAAGCTATGGTTAACTCATCAGGGTGAGCTATTCCAGCCAAAGATGACTCTAGCTGCCCGGTTACTATCTTCTCCGTATTTCCTGCCTCGTTTTCTTCAAGTCTTTCTCCAACACACAAAATAGGCTTCAACTTGACCGCTAGTGCTGCTCTTACTTTTTTATTAACAATCTCCCCGTTCTCATTAAAATATTGCCTCCGCTCAGAGTGTCCGATGATAACAAATTCACACAGGTCAGCGAGCATTAGTGGCGAAATTTCCCCGGTATATGCCCCCTTTTCCTCAAAGTATATATTCTGTGCCCCTAACTTTATTGAGCTTCCTTTGATTAGCTCTCCTACCACAGCTAGAGAAACAAAGGGTGGACAAATTACCTTGTCAATATTATCTATCGCCTCAAGCCCCTGGCGCATTTCATTGACTAATTCCACAGCTTCACTTACTGTAGTATTCATCTTCCAGTTACCAGCAATCATAGGTACACGCATTTTAATCTCCTAAGCACCGAATTTAGCCAACTTAAGAGCATTGGCCATTGCTAAGGGCATAATCTGTGTTCCTGGAAATCTCCCCAGACCACCAAAGACGCAAGACGCCTCAGAAAATTCACTTACCCTATCACTGCGACACCATTTAGAATACAAAAGAACAGGCACCGGGTGCCAGCTATGCCCTTTGAGTAAGGCTGGTGTTGAATGGTCTCCAGTAACCACGATGACATCAGGTTCCAAACTTATTAGCTCGGTTAGGGTACTATCAATCTGTTCTATAACCTTGACCTTTCGGTCGAAATCGCCATCCTCACCAGCAGCATCAGCTCCCTTTATGTGCAGGAAGAAAAAGTCATAGTTAGCATAGTTGCATCTTAGCGTGGTAATTTCATCCTCAATGTTGGTTCCTGTTTCCAGAACCTTCATTCCGACCAATTTAGCTAATCCTCGATACATGGGATAACTAGCAATCGCGGCAGGCTTCAATTTATAAATCTCACCCATAGTAGGTAAGTGAGGGTGCTGAGAGAAGCCACGGAGCAACACCATATTAGCTGGGTAGTGTTCAGCTAAAGCCGTCTTCGCCCGGGCTATAAATTTATTGGCAACGCTTGCTATTTTAGCTGCTTCTGGATTTAAAGCAGTGACAACCTTTGGGGCAACTCCTATCTGCTGAGGGTCAGAATCACTGACGTCTGGTGAAAGATCACCACCCCTAAATACAGCAACAAAGCGATGTTCCCTAACGGGACAAATAAGAAGTTTAGTATCGTTTATTACCAATCCATCTAGCAACTGGCACAGCTCAGAGGACTTCTCAGTAGAGATACGTCCTGCCCTGCGGTCAGTAATTAAGCCTGTTTCACTCACAGTGCAAAAGTTCCCCCGAGCCGCAACATCCCCCGGTTGCAGGTCAAAATCTATTCCAATTGCTTCCAGTATCCCCCGGCCGATATTAAGAGTAACAGGATTATAACCAAACAAAGCCAAGTGACCCGGGGCGCTGCCTGGCGTTACCCCCGGACTCACTGGGTCAATAAGACCACAAATACCTTTAGTTGCCAATTGATCAAGGTTAGGTGTATTAGCTGTCTCTAACTCCGTCTTACTTGTTTCTGGATTAGGCAATCCACCCAAGCCATCAATGGCCAGCAATACAATCTTACTGGGTGAAGGCCTAGCGATGTTCTTTATTAACTCCAGGTTAGCTTCTAGAGCTAACTCCTTGTTGTTTAGCGCCCCCACCCCAGGCAGGGTTTCTCCTCCTAAAAATCTGAGTGAAGCCCCACCACCAGTAGATATAAAAGTCATCTTATCGGCGAGCTTCATATCGGTTACTACTTCAGCGGTAGAGCCTCCGCCAACAACAGTAATGGCACCAATATTAGCTAAGAGTTTAACCATAGCCTTGGTTCCCTTAGCGAACCGAGCCACCTCATATATCCCCATTGGCCCGTTCCAAAAAACTGTTTGACACCTTCGCAATTCTTTGCGAAAGTTTCTAATAGTTTGCGGACCTATATCTACAATCCTTTTATCCTTCGGCATATTCTCTATGGATACAACTTCTGCTTTAGCTTTACTGCCAAGTTCACCAGCAATAACCACATCAACCGGCAGTAGTAAGCGCACGTTATTTCTTGCCGCCTTTTCCATTAACCTAACGGTAGTTTTCAGCATCTCAGCTTCAAACAAAGACTGTCCCGTCTCATAAGATTTAGCTTTTAAGAAGGTAGCTGCCATACCACCACCAATTAGAAGATAGTCCACCTTATCTATAATATTTTCTAACATACCAACCTTGTCACTTATTTTGGCACCGCCGAGAAGCGCAGCGAAAGGATGAGCTGGGTTCTTCAGAATGTGACCCAAGGTTTCAACCTCTTTTTCAAGCAGTAAGCCTGCTACTGCAGGAAGATAATTAGTAATCTCTACTATTGAAGCATGAGCCCGATGAGAAGTGCCGAAGGCATCATTAACGAATACATCGGCTAATCGAGCTAGAGTTTGAGCAAAGGAAGCACTGCCTGTTTCTTCATCGGAGTGAAAGCGAAGATTTTCCAAGAGCAAAACAGCACCACTCTGCAAGCTGGCTACTGAATTTTCCACTTCAGAACCGATACAATCTGTAGCAACTCCCACCTGTTGCCCTAAAATTTGTGACAGACGCTGGGCAACAACATTCAGTCGCAATTTATCAACTACCTTCCCTTTAGGTCGACCTAGATGAGAAATCAGAATAACCCTCGCCCCTCGGTCAATAAGATATCTGATAGTAGGTATTACGGCCTGGATACGGCTATCGTCAGTTATCACCCGCAGCTTACTATTTAGAGGAACATTGAAGTCAACTCTAACCAAAACCCTTTTGCCATCGACCTCTATGTCCCTAACCGTCTTCTTATCCATGTGTCTCCATTAAGTTTCTAAAGAGATTGTTTTTCGACTTTACTTATAAGCTTCAAATACAGAAATCAGGCGTTAGCTTGGACGCCTGATGTTTAAACTTGGTTCACCTAACCTGCCAAAGCACAGACATTATTAACTTACTTCCAATTAAATACAAAAGTTACCCTCATACTAGCAACGCAGATAAATGATTGTCAAGCTGATACCTTTATGAACTAGGTTGACGCCATAATGCCTGCTTGTTACACTCCTACAGTAGAATGTATAGTCATTGGTGAGGATAATCACTAAGGAAAAACATGTCTCCGGAAGAGTTTCTCAATTATTTTCTCAATTTAGGTTTTTCTAAAGAGCTAGCAGTGCTTATTATTTCTGCTCTACCTATTGTCGAACTCCGCCTTGCACTACCGGTGGCAATAAACCTGTTTCACTTTCCATGGTATTATGCCCTTCCATTAGCTATTATTGGTAATCTGTTGCCGGTGCCCTTTATTTTATTATTCCTCGATGCTGTTTCTAGACTTTTAAGCAAAATAGGTTTATTCAGACGAATGTTATACTGGCTTTTTGAGAGCACCAGACGGCGAGGAAAGATTATCACTAGGTATGAACGAATTGGTCTGGTGCTATTCGTTGCCATCCCCCTGCCGGTCACTGGTGCCTGGACAGGTTCGTTAGCTGCGATCCTTTTTGGTTTAAAATTCAGGCATGCCTTTTTATCTATCTTTATTGGAGTATTCATCGCTGGCGTAATTGTTACTTGCCTGAGTCTCCTTGGTTGGACTGGAGCTATAATTGCTGGTATCGGACTTAGCGGCTTAGCTATTTTTGTTCTTTGGAGAGCATCAAGATAGCGTGGCAGGCAAATGAACATGGTGCTGTGTCTGGCTTAGTACATTATTATCTTGACCTTCCATATTACTGCGTGTTACATTAAAATGTTAGCGGTGTGTCCCTGTAGCTCAGTTGGACAGAGCGGCTGCCTTCTAAGCAGCGGGTCGAGCGTTCGAATCGCTCCAGGGACGCTACAAGTCCAAGCCAGTAGCCGATTGAAAAAACCTGTTACTACCTAATGGAACGCTATGACCTGAAAAGAACAATTAAAGCAAAAGAGCCCCTGAAATAAAGAGGCTCTTTTGCTTTTTTATTAAGTAGTACAGGAGATTGAAGATGTGCTCTGATTAGCACCGTTGGTTATGATTTATTGCAAGAGAAGAGGACGAAGTCACTTCTGTGGATAGCACCTGGGGCATTCAGACCGGAAAGTAAAAGGCTTATTAACTAGCACGACCATTATCTCATTCACAGTTCATCTTTGAATTGAGTCCACTTTTTGGGGGTTGCCCCCGCTTGCGTTCATATCGGCTAAGAATCGACCAATGTCTTTCATCTTAAATCTCCGGTCACCACGGTGGGTAATGCGGTGTGCCCTTATTAGTCCACGGTCACTCCAGCGCCTCACCGTATTACTGTGGACATGAAGAAGATTGGCTACTTCCCTAACTGTGAGCATGGGATCTATTCGGTCATCATCTACCATATCCTACCTCCTCTACCCTTTAATTAACCTATCTATATAATAATTTACTCGAGCCACCCATGCAATCACCCAAATGGGCTAATTTTTTAGTAATTAGTCCTAGTAAAATAGTACTAAGTTGGGAGGATAAGTTAAGTTAGACCTATTGACATTTGCTAATTGGCGAAGTACCATTAGTTTATAGATTAGTGTTTTGTTATATGCCCCGCCACAAAAACAGGCAAGGCACTACTGCGATGAGATAAAGAACCCAACCATAAAAGGAGAAAACGGTGCCTCTGTCTCGTAGTCGTAATAGGTTTCTCTGGATTCTGCTGGTGATCTTTTTAGTGATTGGCGCATGGTTTCTATTTAGCCTTTACCAGACGGATGCCTTTAATATCCGTGCCACAATAAAGGGTTCCCCCGTTGGAATTGCTCAGGCAATTGCTGCGGAGTCAGGAACTGGAGGAACTGGAGGAACAGGCGATACCGAAACAGGTTCAGGAACTGAAGGTTCAGGCGATACCGGAACAGGTTCAGGAAATGGAGGAACACAGGGTAAAGGAACTGAACTAGTGTCAGGACCTGACGGAACACAGGATACAGGAATAGAACCGGAACCAGTATTAGAGGACGGTCCCCTGCTAGGGATAGTCAATATCGGTGGTCAAGGGAATCGCGTATACATCAACACAGATATCGACTACGGTACAGTTTTTCCCGGTGAGAGCTTTACTGGTCACTTCATTATCTATCTTACGGGCGTTGATGAGGATGATTGGGAGGGAGGGCCGTATTCTGAACTCATTTACACCATAACCTTACTAGAAAAGAGTCCCTACGAGGATATGAGACCATACCTTACGGTGGAGAAGGCAACTGAGGGTGATTCAGAGACGGATTGGATAGCTGATGGACCCAATGACGACTATGATGCTGAGGGTAATCTCTCCGGCTCAGATACAAGTGATAAGTGGTGGGTGACATTTACAGTGCCTGATGACCCTGATGAGTTTGGTGAGTACCAGGCGGATATTCTGGTAGAGGTGCCAGATGCGCCAGATTAAGATGAAGAGGTTGGTATGAGAATTAGGGTACCAAAAAGGTTTCTACCAGTAGTAATTGTCGGGGTGCTGCTCCTGGCAATGGTGCCCGCGGTCGCGGCCTACGAGGCGCATGTGGTCAATGTCAAAGTCCGCGTCGAGCAGCCTCCAACAGCCACTCGCACTCTGGGCTTCTGGCAAACCCACTTGGACTACACTGAACACGTATTTGATGACTATCTGAATAATAATAACACCGACAACATCAACATCGGCTGGAGGAACATCTATAACATATCAGAATTAATGTGTGTGTTCTGGGCGAACACGGCCAAGAACGCGGATGATACAGACCGTAGCGAGCTATGTAAGGCCAGATTGAAAACCTCTCGTCAGGCGCTGGCGGCTATTCTTAGCAACACACTCAACAATGGTGCCCCTATGCCTGTGAGCATATCTGATATTCGGAACATCCTTAATAGTAGCGATGTTAACGCCATCAATGAACTGGGCGCATTGCTCGACCTCTTTAATAACAGTGGTCACCATGTGCCTATTGAAGATAGTTATCCGATTGGGTTCGCTACTCCAGGTTTAGCAGAGGCCATTGCCGACGTTACAGGAGGTTTTGCCGATTGTCCATAGTGGTGCCCACCCGTTATCGTGGATTAACACGGCTGGCCGGGGAGGCCAGACTGAAGATAAATGCTTAAGCAAGGAGGTGATAGTCTATAGATGAACAGATGGGAAAAAAGAAGAAAGGAGGTGGTTAGATTGTGAAAAAAGTAATATTAATTCTGGTAGCCTTGGTCCTGGTAGTTTCGGGAATAGCGGCGGTCTCCGCCTACGAAGCCCATATCATTAATGTCAAGGCACACGTAGAGAACGCCATGAGTGTAGACCCCGGGGAGATTGATTTCGGTACAGTCTTTCCTGAAGAGTGGTTCACCAAGGAAATCACTATCACCACCAGTATCTCTTTCTGTGAAGACACTCAGTTACGCGTGGGCACGATCTTCTTCAAGGTCTACGCGGCATGGAAGCCGCTCCCCGACGCATCTGGCTACTACCCGTGGCTTGGAGAAGCTATCTACCTCGGCTTTTATGAAGATGAAGTCCCACCCCCTAACCTGCTAGCTACTGATCTAGTTAATGTTGGGGCAGCGCCAACTGGGCCACCTGGAGTAACGCATGCGCTGCTGGGAGGTGAGGAATTCGCTATTCGCAAGTTCCCAATCCCCCCTGACGTGAGTTACCTAGTCATAGGGCTGGATGTACCAGTCTTTGAAGGCTACTGGAACGAGCATACTGACGTGACCACTAAGCCCAGCGGGCTGCCTGGGCCCAGCCAGGTAATCCCAGAGTTCCTGCCTGGCAACATCCCCAACCCGGCCTGGAATCCCGCCGGTGTTGACCTGGGAGTGGACATCATCATCCAGGTAACCGGAATAATTGCAGAAGTGGTGGACTAACAGTTAAGCGCTTGCCCATACCTGGGGAGGCAGGAAGACAAGAGCTGTTCCAAAGAGGGGGTAACAACCCTCTCCTGTGATAAGTAAAAATCTAAAAAGAAAGGAGGAAACAGAAAATGAAAAAAGTTGTACTGATATTAGCAGCGCTGGTGCTTGTAGTTTCGGGTGTTGCGGCTGTCTCCGCCTATGAAGCTCATATCATCAATGTCAAGGCACACGTGGAGAACGCGCTAACAGTGGGCACCGATGAAATCGATTTCGGCACGAGGTTTCCCCAGGAGTGGAAAATTTACGACCGCGTCATAGCCCTCAGCGAATCGGCTTGGGATGAGATGCGTGGCCAGACATTAACGGCAGAGATTGGAGACCTCGAATCGGTGACTTACGAAATCTTCGGCGAATACAAGATAAAGACACCTGGTGAGACACCACCTGGACCAATCTTCTACAGGTGGCTGGGCGAGTGGCTGTGGGTCGGCATTGATGCCGCAGATCCGTCAGGTTCGTCTATGACCGGCTGGACCCAGGTTGGTTCACAGCCAGATTCCGGTTTCTCAAATAATGGTACCGCAGGCATACCAGACCCAATGGCTGTTGGAACTGGTCTCACCGGCACCTTCACTAAGCCCAACCACCAGCCACAAACCTTGAGGGTAATGCTGCTGACGCCAGCCTTCCACGGCTACTACAATGTGGACACCGATGTCAAGCCAGAGTGGTGGCCTCTAGAAGACTGGCCACTGCTCCCTCAGGATCTACACGATGGTGTTGACCTGGGTCTGGACCTCAAGGTCCAGGTGACCGACATCGTCAGAGTAGACTAGCAGATAGTTTGGAACTCTGATAAGGTAAATCAAAGGCGGTGCCTCCTCCCCGGCGCCGTCTCTTGATTTAGTAAGTATTTACCGCCGGGATTGCCAGGGTATTGACTTCAAAGCCATCCCGGTAGTGACCGTGTCGCACCTGGTCTGATAGTGCTGAACTACCAGATAATCTCCCCCTTTCTACCTATTGCCAGACTAAACCTGTTCTGCTATACTGGCTTCCACATAAGGAGTTTAAGTAATACCATGAAGAAACGCTATATTGCTCTGATTGCCGTGGGTGTAGTGCTGGTGCTGACCATCGTCTTCTTTGTCCAGGCCACCACCATCTACTCCAGCCAGGTGATTGCCAAGGAGAAAGGAAGCGCCATTGGCATTGCCCCCTTCACTGACCGCGTTGATTTCGGAGATATCCCCCTGGGGCTGACGGTAACCAAGGTAATCTCCCTGGAGAACGAGGGCAGCACTCCTAACTTTATCCGGGTCTTCATCATGGGCTCAATTAGCAGCCTGGTGGACGTGGAGCCCAGCTCATTTACCTTGGAACCGGGTGAGAGCAGGGACATAGACTTAGAGCTAACCATGCCCGCCTCGGCGGAGCCGGAGAAGAAGTTCACCGGGAGAGTAATCATCCTGCGTCTGCCCAAGGCTCTGTGGTGAAGCTATAGAAGCGGACTATGAAAAACCTTCTACTATGGTTCTTGTTCATTTTTGTGGTGATGGGCGCTATCTATGCTATCCCCGAGATTCTTAGCCGCACCCTAGCCACCGATAATCCCCTGTTGACTGTTACTTCTCAATCCATGTGGCCAGTTCTGAAGCGGGGCGACTTGATATTTGTTAAGGCTGTAGATTTCGAGGATATAAAGGCAGGGTCGGTGATAGTCTTCCACCATGGGGAGGGTATGGCTGTCCACCGGGTAGTGAAGATAGAGGGGCAGACCATTACCACCAAAGGAGATGCCAATGTGGACGAGGACAACCCTATCACGAGAGATGATGTTGTGGGACGGGTACTCACCATGGGTGACCGTCTATTCAAGATACCGTTTGTGGGGAACATCGCCCTCTGGATGAACCCGGAGACTGCGGTAAGCCAGGAGGGACAGCCGGCTCCAGAACCGGGAAGTGTACTAACGCAGATGGGGCGCTATGTGGCTAACCCACTGGGTTTTAGCCTGCTGGTATTACTGCCGGCAGTCCTCATCTTCAGTAGCGTCTTTAGAGATGTTATCGCCAGATTAAGCCCGAAGGGGAGAAGAACAATCCGGTTGAGAAAGAGGGTAGAGCGTCTGGAGAAGCTGTGGGGTCAAGCCCGGGTTAAGCGAGCCCTCAGGCTTTAGCTCACTGATTGATACGATTTTACGAGGATAAGTATGGACAGATTGACACAGATTAGAGAGACATTTACACGTAGAACAATTGTTTTAATGGTGATAGCTTTAGTCCTTCTAATTATGGGGTCTTTAATCGCCGGAGCCGCATTCAACGCTCCCAAGAACAAGGAAAGAGAGATAACCCATCTCAGCTACCAGATTACGGGAGGGTTTGACCACGAGGCGTATGGCAAGTCTAGTAAAGGGAAGGGCGAGCCTAACCTCATATATTTCTCTAAGATTATAGAGTCTATGGAAGTTTCCTACAGCTACAAGTTCCTGTCCGAAGAGACAGTGTCTCGGGTTACCGAGCAAGTAGAAATCAGCGCCGTGGTAACGGTTCCCGGGATG